>Ga0193742_1000013_pt1 | contig 132526 bp, 116 predicted proteins | sample L2c1metaG_FD_165511 | JGI IMG/M metagenome (GOLD analysis project Ga0193742, IMG submission 165511) | Soil microbial communities from a riparian zone of the East river system, Colorado, United States - L2c1 | ecosystem: Environmental > Terrestrial > Soil > Riparian zone | place: USA: East... | reverse complement strand
AGGAACACCACCACACTCGTGCTCGTCGCGTTCCTCGTGCCGCTCGCGCTGCTGGTGAAGAACGTCGCGGCGGACCGGGCCGTGCAGCGGGCGACGGTCGAGGCGCAGCAGCTCACCTCACTGGTCGCGACCACCGACCGGGCCTCGCTCGACGCCGCCGTGCGGCGGGTCGACGAGCGGTCGGACTACGACGTGTCGGTGTTCCTCGACGGCGGTGTGCTCGGCACGCGTGCCGACCACTCGCCGCTCGTGACGCTCGCGGAGGGCGGCACCAGCAGGTCCGGCGAGGTGCCCGGCGGCCGGGAGATCGTGTTCGCGGTCGCCCGGCCGGGCAGCAGTCCCGCCGTGATCCGCACGTTCGTGTCCGACGCCGCGCTCGCGAAGGGAGTGCCGAGGGCGTGGCTGCTGCTCGGCGCGCTCGGGATCGCGTTGCTGCTCGTGAGCCTCGTCGTCGCCGACCGGCTCGCGCGCACGTTCGTCCGGTCCACTGTGGACCTCGCGGCCGTGTCCCACCGGCTCGGCCGTGGCGAGCTCGACGCCCGCGCGGACACCTCCGCGCCCGGGGAGCTCGGCGTCGTGGCGACCGCGCTGAACGGGCTCGCCGGCCGCATCGACGAGGCGCTGCGCGAGGAACGCGAGACGATCGCGGACCTGTCACATCGGGTCCGCACCCCGCTGACGTCGCTGCGGATGGACGCCGACGCGATCAGCGACCCGGAGGTGGCCGAACGGATCAGCGCCGGCGTCGACGCGGTCAACCGTGCGGTTACCGAGGTGATCGGGCAGGCCCGCAGGCGCGGCGTCACCCCGGAGGGCGCGACGACCGACGCGGCCGAGGTGGTCGCCGGTCGGGTCGCGTTCTGGGCGGTGCTCGCCGAGGACACCGAACGCGAGCTGACCGTCGACGTCGCGCCCGGCCCGCTGCCGGTGGCGCTCGCCGGCGCCGACCTCGAGGCGAGCGTGGATGCCTTGCTGGGCAACGTGTTCGCGCACACCCCGCACGGCACCGCGTTCCGGGTCGGCCTGCAGCCGATGGCCGGGGGCGGCGCGCGCCTCACCGTCGACGACGCGGGCCCCGGCCTGCCGGCCGGGCACCACACCGGCGCGTTTCGGCGCGGGGTCAGCGGTTCCGGGTCCAGCGGGCTCGGGCTGGACATCGTGCGCAGGTCCGCCGAGCGGACCGGCGGCGAGGTGCGGCTGGAGTCGTCGGCGGCCGGCGGGCTGCGCGTGGTGGTGGAGCTCGGCGGCTTAGGCCCGCGTTAACCGTCGGGCAGCGCGGCCATAGGCCCGTTCCGGACATCGTGGTTGGCACAGGAACCACGAGGAAGGAACCGACATGACCAGGAAACTGCTCGTAGGCGCGGTCGCCGCCGGTGCGCTGACGCTCTCCGCGGGCACCGCGCTCGCGCTCTCGTCGAACGACGGGCCGACGCCGAGCTCGGCGTCGGTCAGCACGTCCTCCGACGACACGGCGACCTCCTCGACCACACCAACGTCGGCCACGTCGTCGTCGACCTCGGAGAGCCCGACCAGCTCGACGCCGACCGGCACCGCGACCCCCGCACCGGGCGGCACGCGCCTGTCCGCCGACGACGCGAGCCGCATCGTGCTGGAACGCATGGGCGGCACCGTGCGTGAGGTCGAGCGCGAGGTCGAGCACGGCCGGGTGGAGTGGAAGGTGGAGGTCACCGGACGCGACGGCAACACCTACGACGTGCGCGTCGACGCCGAGACCGGCGAGGTCACCCGCGTCGACGCCGACGGCCGCGACGACAGCGGCCGGGACGACGACAGCGGCTCGGACGACAGTGGCTCGGACGACAGCGGCGGTGACGACCACGGCGGCGACCGCGGTGGACATGGCAGCGACGACGACTGATTCCGAGATAGCCTGCGGAATGTGAGTCCAGGCATCGCCGTCCGGACGGTGGACGCGTACGAGCTGGCCGGTTACGCCGGTCAGCTCGAACGCCTTTACCGCCAGTGTTTCTCCATGCCGCCGTGGTTGGAGCCAGAGGACCGGCTCGCCGGGTTCCGCGACCGTCTCGCGTGCCACCTGGACAACGGCGGCGCGGGCGGTGTCGTGGTCGTCGACGGCGACCAGCTCGTCGGCGTGGTCTACGGCTGGCCCGCCGGCTCCGAGCTCGCGAGCGGCTCGCCGTTCGACGACGCGCTCGCCGCCGCCGTCAGCCCCGAGGTCGCCCGGCGGCTCGTCGCCCCCGCGGTCGTCGTCGCCGAGCTGATGGTCGACCCCGGCCACCAGCGGCGCGGCATCGGCCGCGCGCTGCTGACGAGGTACGTCGAGGACTGGCCGGCCGCCTGGCTCGCCACGCACCCCGAGGCGCCCGCCGCGGTGATGTACCGGGAGGCCGGGTGGCGGCAGGAGGCCGAGTTCGTCGTCACCGACCACCCGCTGGTGGTGTTCACGTGGCAGGCGTCCAGGCGAACGGTGTCATCGCATCGTCGAGTGGCGCGCGGGTGAGGCGGTTCGCGAGCGTCGACATCGTGTAGGCGCCGATGCCCAGCACCACCTCGAGTGCTTGCTGGGTGGTGAAACCGGCGGCCAGGAACGCGGTCAGGTCCTCGTCGGGCACCTCGCCGGCGGTGGCCAGGACGGTGTGCGTGTAGTCGCGGAGTGCCGCCAGCCGCGCGTCGGGCAGCGGTTTGTCGTCGCGCAGCGCCGTGACCAGCGCCGGGTCCGCGTCGAGCTGTTGAAGCCGCGCCGTGTGCATGGCGACGCAGAGGTGGCAGCGGTTGCGGGTCGCCATCGTCATGATCACCGTCTCGCGGGCGAGCGGGTCGAGGCTCGTGGTCTCGAACATGGCGCTGAGCTTGAGGAACCCGTCGAGCAGCTGTGGTGACGACGCGAGCCGCGCGACGGCGGCCGGCACGTAGCCGAACTTCTTCTCCGTCGCGGCGATGGTGCGGCGCGCCGCCTCCGGCGCGGTCTCGACGGTGTGGTCGACGAACATGTCTCCCCTTAAGATGGACAATGTGGTTGACTAAATAGTAAACGAGGTTGTCTAGGTTGACAATGGCCCCCATGCCCGACCCGCCCGGCTTCGAGTTGCCCCTGCTGCTGTTCGCGGGGTTCCGCTCGCTCATCGAGCGGCTGCACGAGGAGTTGGCGCGCCACGGGCACCCGGACGCGCGACCGGCGCACGGGTTCGCGCTGCAGGCGATCGGCGGCGGCGCGTCGGCGTCGGAGCTGGGTCGGCGGCTCGGGGTGTCCAAGCAGGCGGCGGGCAAGACGGTCGACCGGTTGGCGCGCCTCGGTTACGTCGAGCGGGTCGACGACGCGGCCGACGGGCGCCGCAAGCTGGTCCGCCTGACCCCGCGGGGCGTCGACGTGCTCGTCCGCTCGGCCGCCATCTTCGACGACCTGCGCGCCGAGTGGGTGCGCACCCTCGGCGCCGACGAAGTCCGCGCGCTGGAGACGGCCCTGCGCACGGTCGTGCCCGGCGGCGTCGGTGTCGACGCGGTCGGCTGGTTCGGTGCGGAGTGAACGCGCTGGCCTCCGAACAACCTCAGCGGGGTTTGAACACGGACACCTTCGCCGGGGTGATGCGGATGATCACTCGCGCCACCTCGGGCCCCTCCGGCGGCGGCTCCTCGCCGAGGTAGCGCCGCGACAGCACGCTCGGCAGGGTCTTCTCCGGGTCCTCGGTGATCTCGGCCGTGCCGCGGATCTCCACCGAGTGGTACGGGTTCGCCAGGTCGTACACGGTCAGACTGGCCCGAGGGTCCCGCGCGAGGTTGCGCACCTTGAGCCGCGCGCGGGTGGCCGAGATCAGCACCGTGTCACCGTCACGGCGGAACCACACCACGGACGACTGCGGGCCACCGTCGGCGTTCACCGTGGCGAGCGACGCGAAGTTCTTGCCGTCCAACAGTGTTCGGGTGTCCTCCGAGAACGTGAGCGTCATGCCCGACACCGTAGTGCGCACCCGACGCGGCCGTCCGGATCATGGGACGGGGAATAGCCGAGTCAGAGCGACCACCCGCCGTCGACCGTCAGCACCGTCCCCGTGCAGTACGTCGCGTCCTCGGCGAGGAACACCGCGGCCCGCGCGACCTCCTCCGGCGTGCCGAACCGGCGGAGCACCAGGTCGCCGGTGATGCGGTCGCGGGCCTTGCCGGACACGCCCGACGTCATGGCGGTCTCGACGAACCCGGGCGCGAGCACGTTCACCCGCACGCCGTCGCGGCCGACCTCCTTCGCGAGCGACCGCGCGAACCCGATCAGCGCCGCTTTGGCGCTGCCGTAGGCCGTGTCGCCCGCGAAGCCGACGATGCCGACCGCGGACGACACCAGCAGCACGCCGGGGTTGTCCCCCCGGCGCAGCGCCGGCAGCGCGGCCCTGGTGAGCTGTGCCGCGCCGCCCACGGTCGCCTCGATGACCTGCCACCACAACGCCGGGTCGAGATCCTCGAGCCGGCCGCCGTGCCACAGGCCCGCGTTGAGCACCAGCGAGTCCAGCCGGCCCCAGTGCGTGACCACCGTGTCGACGAGCGACCGCGCGGACTCGTCGACCCCCAGCTCGTAGTGCACGGGCAGCACGTTCGGCGCCAGGTCGGCGGCGAGTGCCGCCGCCTCGTCCTTGCCGCTGCGGTAGGTGCACGCGACCCGCAGACCGCGGCCGGCGAGCTGCCGGGTGACGGCCGCGCCGATGCCGCGGGAACCGCCGGTCACGATCGCGACGCGCTCGTCCATGCGTTCCTCTCGACGCCGTGCCATACCGACTGATCGGTACAATGCTCGACGGCGACCGGCAATCTGTCAAGAACGGGGCAGCACATGGGAACGATGCGCGCGATCCGGCTCGACGGGCCGGCACGGTTCGGCCTCGTCACGGTCGAGATCCCGGAGCCCGGCCCCGGCGAGGCGCTCGTCGCGGTCGAGGCGTGCGGGGTGTGCGGCTCGGACGTGCACCTCGTCGACGGCTCGACGGCCGCGGCGTACCCGATGGTGCTCGGCCACGAGGCGGCCGGCACGGTCGCGGCACTCGGTCCGGACACGGCCGGCATCGCGCCCGGAGAAAGGGTTTCCGTGCTGCCGTATGTCGGATGTGGACAGTGCGGACGCTGTGCCGCCGGTCAGCTCCAGGCGTGCGCGCGCCGGCAGGTGCTCGGCGTGGACCGGCCGGGCGCGCAGGCCGACCACGTCGTCGTGCCGGTCAGCTGCCTCGTGCCGCTGCCCGCCGGGGTATCGGCCGAGGTCGGCGCCATCGTCACCGACGCGGTGGCCACGCCGTTCCACGCGATCCGCCGGTCCGGGGTCGCCGAGGGGCAGACGGCGGTGGTGCTCGGGCTCGGCGGCCTCGGCATGCACGCCGTGCAGATCCTGGTCGACGTGGTCGGCGCCCGGGTCGTCGCGGTGGACCCGCGGCCGGCCGCCCGCGCCCGCGCGGCCGACCTCGGCGCCGGGCTGGTGCTCGACGCCGGTGGCCGCGACGTCGTCGACGCGGTGCTGGCCGAGACCGGTGGCGGCGCCGACGCGGCGTTCGAGTTCGTCGGCGGCCCCGGCCTGGTGAGCACGGCGCTGCGGTGTCTCCGGCCGCAGGGCACGTGCGTGGTGGTGGGCATCTCGCCGGAGCGGCTCGGGCTCGCGATGCGGCAGGAGACGCTGGTCAGCCGCGAGCTGCGGCTGCTCGGGAGCTTCGGGTGCACCGCGGGTGAGCTGGCGGAGCTGGTCGGGCTGGTCGCCGACGGGCGCCTCGACCTGACCGGGAGCGTGAGCGGCGTGTTCGGGCCGGAACGGTTCGCCGAGGCGCTCGCGGAGACTCGCGACAAGCGGGCCGGCTCGGTGCGGGTGGTCGTGTCCTACCGCTGAGCCGCGCCGGCGCGGACGGTGGCCGTGCCGGGCTTGCGGCCGCGGGTGGCGGTGGTCTTGGGGGCGACCAACTCGCCGTAGACGACGATGTCGGTGAGCCGGTCGGCGACCTGCTCCGGCGAGAGCGGGCCCTTCTCGACGTCGAGCCAGACGTAGGTCCAGTTGAACATGCCCAGCACGCCGAGGACCGTGACGTGGTCGGCGGCGCGGAACACGCCCTGGTCGACGCCCTCCTGCAGCACGCGGGCGAACAGGCCCTGGTACTCGTCGCGGAGCTTCGTGAGCTGGCGGGCGCGTTTGCCGGTGAGCGCGTGCATCTCCCGCATGACGACGGTGACCTCGTCGCGGCGGGCCGCGATGGTCTGGACGTGCTCGCGGGCCAGCGCACGCAGCTTGTCGACCGGGTGCAGGTCGGTGTCGACCACCCGCAGGCCGCGCTCGAGCGCCTCCTCGACGTGCCGCTTCGACAGGTTGTAGAGCAGGTCTTCCTTCGAGCCGATGTGGTAGTAGAGTGCGCCGCGTTTGAGGCCGGCGGCCTCGCCGAGCTCGGCGACACCGGTGCCGTGGTAGCCCTTGCGGGCGAACACCTCGGCGGCCACCCGGAGTACCCGCTCCGCGGTGGACTCGCCGTTCTCGCTCTGCTGCCTCGGCATGGGCCCCGCCTCTCTCCTCCGGCCGGTCCGGCCGGTCGGCACCCACAGTACCGACCAGTCAGCATGGCGTCGTCCATCCTTTGCCGGAACGTGCGAGTTGTCACCCTTGCGTGCACCGACGTTTGTTCGGTCAATAATGTACCGACCGGTCGCCCGGTAGCGCGGCGGCGGTCACGTGTGTTCGGCTGCCGCGCCGGAGGACAGCAACGCCTCGACCGCCGCCTCGTCGAGGCCGGCTTCGGTCAGCAGCTCCCTCGTGTGTTCGCCCGGGTGGGGTGGCCGCCGCAGCGGCTCCTCGCCGCTGCGGCTGAACCGGGGCGCCGGCGCGGGTTGGACCACCCCGTCGAGTGTGGCGAACGTTCCCCGGGCCTGGTTGTGCGGGTGCGTGGGCGCCTCGGCCATCGGCAGGACGGGTGCGAAGCAGGTGTCCTCGTCCTCGAGCAGCGCGCACCACTCCGCCTGCGTGCGGGACCGGAACACCGGCTCGAGCCGGGCCCGCAGCGCCGGCCAGCGCGCCCGGTCCCGGTGGCCGGCGACGAAGTCGTCGTCGGCGGCGAGGTCGAGCAGCTCCAGCAGCCGGGCATAGAACTGCGGCTCGATCGCGCCGACGCTGATGTGCCGGCCGTCGGCGCACTCGTACACACCGTAGAAGTGCGCGCCGCCGTCCAGCATGTTCGTGCCGCGTTCGTCGGCCCAGATGCCCTGCGCCCGCATCGAGTGGATGATCGTCGTGAGCAGCGCGGCACCGTCCACAATGGCCGCGTCGACCACCTGTCCCCGGCCGGAACCGCGTGCCTCCAACAACGCGGCGAGCACACCGAACGCCAGCAGCATCCCGCCACCGCCGAAGTCGCCGACCAGGTTCAGCGGCACCACCGGCGGCCCGCCCGCGGCGCCCATCGGCTCCAGCGCGCCGGACAGCGCGATGTAGTTGACGTCGTGCCCGGCGCGCGGCCCGAGCGGGCCGGTCTGGCCCCACCCCGTCATCCGGCCGAACACCAGCCGGGGGTTGCGCGCGTGGCACGCCGACGGGCCGAAACCCAGCCGCTCGGCCACTCCCGGGCGAAACCCCTCGATCAACGCGTCCGCACCGGACACGAGTCGCAGCAACGTGTCCACACCGGCCGGTGACTTGAGGTCGAGGACCACCGACCGCCGCCCCCTGGACATCAGGTCCAGCGCCGGTTCGAGCGGGTTGCCGGCGGCCCTGGCGCCGGGACGGTCCACTCGCACCACGTCCGCGCCGAGGTCGGCGAACAGCATCCCGGCGAACGGCGCGGGGCCGATGCCCGCCAGCTCGATCACACGAAACCCCTGCAACGGTCCCATTGCTGACCTCCAGTAGTAACCACTAGTCACCGGTCTTGACGGACGGCGTCAGTAGTGTACCGTTCGGTCAGTACATGGATAGACCGAACGGTACACAAGAGTTCGGAGTGCGCATGAGCGTTGTGTTGACCAAACTTCGTCCCGGCGGGCTGAACCGGCTGTCCCAGGAGCAGATCGTGTTGCTCGTGGTCGTCGCGCTGTTCGTCGTGTTCGGCGTCCTGCTCGACGGGTTCCTCGCCACCGACAACCTGCTCAACCTGGTTCGCAGTGTGTCCTCTTTGGGCATCCTCGGGGTTGCCATGGCGGTGGTGGTGATCGCGCGGGGGATGGACCTGTCGCTGATCGCGTCGATGGGGGTCGCCACGGCGGTCGCCATCCAGCTCATGCAGACCGACGTCAGCACGCCCGTCGCGCTGCTCGTCGGGCTCGGGGTCGTACTGGTCATGGGGCTGCTCAACGGTTTCCTGATCGCGTTCGTCGAGATTCCGGCATTGTTCGCGACGCTCGCGTCCGGGCTGCTGATCTACGGTCTCGCGCGGACGACCTTTCTGGACGGTCTGATCGCGGAGCTACCGGGCGACCGGGGCTTCGTCCGCTGGCTCGGGCAGGGCACTCTCGCCGGTGTCCCGGTCCCGATCCTGCTGTTCCTCGCCGTCGCGGTGCTCGCGCAGCTGATGCTGACCCGCACCCGTGCCGGCCGCTTCATCTACGCGCACGGCGACAACGCGGGCGCGGCGGCGCTCACCGGTATCCCGGTCCGTCCTTTCACGACGATCGAGTACATGGTGAGCGCGACCATCGGCTTCGTCGGCGGCCTGGTGGTCGCCGGCTCGGTCGGCGGGTTCAACACCCAGGTCATCGACGGCTCGCTGATCTACGACGTCCTGCTGGTCGTCGTGGTCGGCGGGATCAGCCTGGTCGGCGGCCGGGGCAGCGTGCTGTCCGTGGTCGTCGGCACGGCGCTGATCGGCGTGATGCTCAACGGCATGACGATCCTCAACATGAACACCCACGAGCAGGACATCGTCAAGGGCCTGATCCTGCTCGCCGCGCTCGTGCTCGACAACCGACTGCACCCGAGAGACGAAGAGACCGTCCGCCAGGGCGACTGACAGGGCCATTGACAGAGAAGTCAATCACGAAGGACAGGGAGGTCCTACCCATGCGCAAGGCCAGGCTGCGAGTCGTCGTGCTCGCCGCGGCGGTGGCACTCGCCGTGACCAGTTGTTCGACCGGCAGCAGCGCGAGCAGCGGCGGCGGTGGCGACGGGAAGACGTTGCCGGGCAACGCGTCCTCGAAGGACCTGCGCGAGCACGCGGTCAGCAGCCTCGAGGGCAAGAAGGCCGCGTTCGTCCCGGTCGGCATGGGCACGCCGCTGACGGAGGAGTGGAACCGCCAGCTCAAGCGCGGCTTCGAGGCGGTCGGCATGGAGTACGTCACCCGCGATCCCAACTGGGACACCGGCCGGCAGGCCGAGGCCGTTCAGTCGTTGATCAACGAGAAGCCGGCCGTGCTCGTGGTGCACAACTTCGACGTCCAGGTGCTCGCCAAGCTGATCCAGCAGGCCGAGTCCAAGGGCATCTACGTCATCCAGATCAACATGGTGTCCAACTACAAGTCCGACGCGTTCGTCGGCGCGGACACCATCGACCTCGGCCGGCGGATCGCCACCGACATCGTCACCGCGTGCGGCAAGGACACACAGACCTCGCACGAGGTGCAGATCGTCCAGGGCGACGCGACCTCCGGGTTCACCCTCGACGTGATGGCCGGCGGGAAGGAGGTCTTCGACAAGCACCCGGAAATCAAGATCGTGTCGACGCAGGCCGCCAACTGGGACCGCACCAAGGCGCACGACATCACCGCGACGGTCATCCAGCAGCACCCGAACCTGTGTGCCAGCTGGGGTTTCTGGGACCAGATGCAGTACGGCGCGGCCACCGCGATCAAGGAGGCCGGCAAGATCAACCAGGTCAAGGTGTTCACCTCGGACCACAGCGCGATCACCTGCGAGGCCGTGCGCGACGGCCTGTTCTTCGAGTCCTACGGCTACTCCGTGTCGACGCAGGGCACCGACATCGTGGCCATCGCCAAGCAGCTGCTCCAGTCCGGCAAGGCGCCGGGCTCCTCGCGGATCTCCGACTTCACGCCGCTCGTGAAGGTCGACCACACCAACTGGAACCAGCCGAACATGTGCTACGACGGCAAGAACGACGGCCTCACTGTGTCCTAAGTCCACTTCGGTCTCCCGGGGCGGGTGGCCGCCTCGGGAGACCGCACTCCCCATGCCTTTGGAGAGAGTTCATGACGGCCAGTGTGACCTCGCGGCGGCCGGGCTCATCGCGTCGCCCGCCGGAACGCAACGTGCTCGGCAAGGAAGGCATCGGCACGCGCCTGCGCCACCTGCGGCGCCGCGTCGCGCTGCAGCAGGTGTTCGCCGAGCTGTTCGAGAAGCGGTGGATGGAGCCGGCGATCCCGCTGGCGCTGCTCGTCGGTGTCGTCGTGTTCTTCACGATCACCACGCCGGGCTTCGCGAGCACGGACAACCTGCTGTCGACGGCGGCGGAGCTTGCCGAGATCTCGTTCGTGTGCATCGGCATGGCCGTGGTGATGATCTCCGGCGGCATCGACCTCTCGGTCGGCTCGATGTTCGGGCTCTGCAACATGATCATGATCCTGCTGATCACGGTCGGCGGCGTGCCGGTGCTGCCCGCGATCGGCCTGACCCTGCTCGCCGGCGCGGTGCTCGGCAGCGTCAACGGCGGCATCGTCGCCTACCTCAAGGCGCGGCCGTTCCTCACCACGCTCGTCACGCTGATCATCTTCAAAGGCGTGCTGAACCTGCTGGACCTCAACTTCTCCGCCCAGACCGCGACCGTGTTCGTGACCGACCCGGTCTGGGACTGGTTCGGCCAGGGCAAGGTCGGCGGCCTCCCGTTCAGCTTCGTCACGCTGATCGTGGTGCTCCTCATCGGGCACGTGGTGCTGAGCCGGTCCCGGCTCGGCTGGCACATCACCGCGGTCGGCGCGAGCCGGCGCGCGGCGCGGCACGCCGGCATCCGGGTCGAGCGGGTGCTCCTGCTGAGCTACGTGTTCGCCGGCGTCCTCTGCGCGCTCGCCGGCATCTTCTACGCGGCCCGGCTGACCAGCGCGAGCGCCCGCGTCGGCGAAGGGCTGGAACTGAATGTCCTGACCGCGGTCATCCTCGGCGGCATCTCCCTGTCCGGCGGCAAGGGCACGGTGTGGCGCGCGTTCATCGGCGCGGCCACGATCAGCCTGCTGAGCAAGGGGCTCCTGCTGATGAACGTCGGCGGTGAGGTGCTCCAGACCGTGCTCGCGATCGTGCTGATCGTCGCGGTCGGGCTCGACATCAAGTGGGGCAAGAACCGCGGCAAGGCGATCCAGAAGGTCTACGTCAACCCCACGATCGTCGAGTACGGCCCGCTGCCCGACGTCCGGCGCGGGTCCGGGAGCCCGTTCGAGATCAACGACCGGCTGCGGGACGCGGAGGCCATCGGCGTCGGACAGGTCGAGGGCCCGGAGGACGTGGTGCTCGACAAGCAGGGCCGGCTCTACTGCGGCACCAGGCAGGGCTGGGTGCTGCGGTTCTCCGGCCGGGACTTCGAGAAGCGCGAGGTGTTCGCGCGGATCGGCGGCCACCCGCTCGGCATGGGCTTCGACTCCGACGACAACCTCATCGTCTGCGTCGGCGGCATGGGCCTGTACTCGGTGTCGCCGGACGGCAAGCACCGCAAGCTTTCCGACGAGACCAACCGCAACTGGGCGCGGCTGCGCGACGACTCCCGCCTGCGCATGGCCGACGACCTCGACCTCGCGCCGGACGGCAAGGTGTACTTCAGCGAGGCCACCACCCGGTTCGACATGGCCGACTGGATCCTCGACGGGGTCGAGGGCCGGCCCAACGGGCGGCTCGTCTGCTACGACCCGGCGACCGACAAGACCCGCACGGTCGTGCGCGACCTGGTGTTCCCCAACGGTATCTGCAGCTGCCACGACGGCGAGTCGCTGCTGATCGCCCAGACGTGGCTGTGCCGGATCCTGCGGTACTACCACAGCGGGCCGAAGAAGGGCCGGCTGGAGATCTTCATGGACAACTTCCCCGGCTACCTCGACAACATCAACCGCAGCTCCGACGGCGCGTACTGGGTGGCGCTCAACGGGATGCGCTCGCCCGCCTACGACCTCGCGATGCGGATGCCGACCTTCCGGCGCCGCATGATGAAGCGCATCCCGCGTGACGAGTGGCTGTACCCGAGCATGAACCACGGCTGCGTGGCGAAGGTGTCCGAGGCCGGCGAGGTGCTGGAGTCCTACTGGGACCCCGGCGGCGATGCGCACGCGACGATCACGTCGATGCGCGAGCACGACGGCTACCTGTACGTCGGCGGCCTGGAGAACAACCGGGTCGGGCGGATCAAGCTGACCCGCGCGGGCGCGGCCACGCCGGACGCCCGCAAGCAGACCCCGGCGACCGTGAGCTGAGGAGGCGGACATGCCACGACTCGAAGCGTTGCAGCTGGTCAAGGAGTTCCTCTTCCCCGGCCGGCACCAGGGCACCTCGATCCCGCCGCTGGACGGCGGACTGACCCCGAACGACGGCCTCGACGGCCTGCCGTCCGTCCACGACGGACTCGTCGACGAGCCGGACGACCTGCTGCTCGACGGCGACGGTCTCTACGTCACCAGCGGGAGCACGCTGCTTCGACTGTCCGAAGGGGACCGCACGGTCGTCGCGTCGTTCGACGGCGAGGCCGGCGCGCTGGCCCACGCGGCCGACGGGCGGCTGCTCGTGTGCGTCGCCGGGGTCGGCGTGGTCGCGGTCGACGGTGACCGGACCACGGTCCTGGTCGAGACCGGCTGCCCCACCGACCTGGCCGTCGCGTCCGACGGGACCGTGTACGTCACCGACGGCTCCACCGAGCACCACGGCCAGGACTGGGTGCGCGACCTCATGGCACGCAACGCGGCCGGCCGGCTGCTCAAGCACGACCCGCGCACCGGGAGGACCACCGTGCTGGCCAAGAACCTGGCGTACGCGAGCGGGGTGTCGCTCACCGAGGACGACGGCGCGCTCGTGGTGTGTGAGGCGTGGGCGCACCGGATCAGCAGGTTCGCACTGACCGGTAACCGGGACGCGGTGCTGCGGGACAACTTCCCCGGTTACCCGGGCCGGATCAGCCTCGCGGCGGACGGCGGCTACTGGCTCGCCGTGTTCGCCCTGCGCACGCAGCTCGTCGAGTTCGTGCTGACGCAGCGGGACTACGTCGAGGAGATGATGCGGACCATCGAGCCGGACTACTGGATCCGCCCGGCGCTGCGTGGCCTGAACAACGGCCTCGAACCGTTGCAGGGCGGGCAGATCCGCAAGCTCGGCGTGATCAAGCCGTGGGCGCCGCCCCGCTCGTACGGGCTCGTGACGCGCATGGACGCCGAGGGCTACCCGAGGTCCAGCTGGCACAGCCGGGGCGGCGGGCACCGGCACGGGGTGACCTCCGCACGGCAGTTCGGGGACCGGGTGCTGGTCGCCGTGCGCGGTGGCGACCGGATTCTGGAGGTGAAGCTGCCATGAGCGAGCTTGCGAGCGAGTCAATGTCACAGGGCGACCGCGTGAGTCAGTCCATTGTGGAGCTTGCGGACATCGCCAGGGCGGACGACGACTCGCGCCTGGTGGAGATGGCCGCGATCACCAAGACGTACCGCGGTGTGCACGCCATCAAAGACATCGACTTCGACCTCGTCTCCGGCGAGGTGCACGCGCTGGTCGGGGAGAACGGCGCCGGCAAGTCGACGCTGTGCAAGATCCTCGCGGGCGCCGTGCAGCACTCCAGCGGCGAGCTGCGGATCAGCGGCGAGAAGGTGACGTTCCGCCGCCCGTTCGACGCGCTGGAGCACGGCATCGCGATGGTGTACCAGGAGACCAGCCTGGTGCCGACCATGACCGCGGCGCAGAACATCGAGCTGGGCCACGAGAAGCTGCTCACCCGGTTCCGCTCGTTGAACATCAGCGCGCAGCAGCTGCTGCAGTCGATGAACTTCCACGTCGACCCGGCCGCGTACGTGTCCACGCTGGGTGCCGCGAAGAAGCAGATGGTGGAGATCGCCAGGGCGTTGCGGTCGAGCGCGCGGATCATCATCTTCGACGAGCCGACCGCGACCCTCACGCCGGAGGAGACGCTGCACCTGTTCGACGTGATCAACGAGCTGCGGACGGCCGGGCTCGGCGTCATCTACGTCTCGCACGCGCTGGAGGAGTCGCTGCAGATCGCCGACCGCGTCACCGTGCTGCGGGACGGCGAGCGGGTGGCGACCGTGGACGCGAAGAAGACCAGCCGCGACGAGATCGTCAGGCACATGGTCGGCCGCGCGCTGACCGGCACGCAGCGGACCGAGGCGCCGGTGAGCGCCGAACCGGTGCGGCGCCGCAAGGTCCTGGAGGTCGAGAACCTCATCCTCGGCAACGTCGTGCGCAACATGTCGTTCTCCGCGTACGCGGGCGAGGTGCTCGGCATCGCCGGCCTGATCGGCAGCGGCCGCACGGAGACCGCGAAGATCGTCGCGGGCGCGTTGAAGCGCAACCGGATCCACGGCGGCCGGGTGCTGCTCAACGGCAAGGCGGTGCGCTACCGGGTGCCCAAGCAGGCCATCGACGACGGCATCGTCTACATCACCGAGGACCGCAAGCTCGACGGCTTCTTCGAGACGATGACCGTCGCGGAGAACATGTACCTCGGCTACCTCGCCTCACGCCGCGGCCGCCACCGCTGGTTCGTCTCCAAGGCGCAACGGGACCGCATCGCCAAGGAGTGGTCCGACCGGCTCAAGGTCAAGGCCATCAACCACGACGCGAAGATCGTGGAGCTGTCCGGCGGCAACCAGCAGAAGGTCACGGTCGGCAAGTCGCTGGTCGCCGAGCCGGAGGTGGTGATCTTCGACGAGCCTACCCGGGGGGTGGACGTCGGCGCGATCGAGGAGATCCACCAGCTGATCCGCAAGCTCGCCGACGAGGGCAAGGCGGTCATCGTGATCTCCTCGTACCTGCCGGAGGTGCTCGCCATCTCCGACCGGATCCTGGTGACGCGCTTCGGCCGCACGGTGGCCGAGTTCAGCGCGGCGGACGCGACCCAGGAGAAGATCATGTACGCGGCGATCTTCTGATGGGCGTGCTCGACGCCAACCCGGAGCTGGTGGAGCGGCGGTTCTCCGAGCACCTCGGCGTGTCGGTCCGCCTCGTGCACCGCAGGCTCGCGGGTGAGGGACTCTCCGACGAGACCGGCGTGTGCCGGTTCGAACGATCGGACGGCGATGAGGTGCAGCTCGTCGTCCGGGTGTTCCGGCCGGGCACGGTCGCGCGCCACGAGGTGCACCCCGGCCGGCTGCACCGGCTGCTGACGGTGTTGCGGCTGAGCCGGATCCCGGTGCCGCGGCCCATGTGGTTCGAGGAGTCGCCCGCGCTGTTCGGCGGGCCGTACTCGGTGGTGTCGTGGGTGCCGGGGACCGCGGTCGTGCCGTGGTCGCCGGAGGGCAGGCAGTTCCTCGCAACGGCTGGGAGCGGGCCGATCGGCGAGCTGTTCTGTCGCGCGCTGTCCGACATCCACGCCGTCGACTGGCGGGCCGCGTCGCTGCGCTTCCTCGGCGTGCCTGGACCCGGCAGGGGTTTCGCACTGTCCCGTGTGGACGAGCTGGAGGCATACCTGCGCCGGGTGCGGGCCGACCCGGAGCCGATCCTCGTCGACGGGATCGGCTGGCTGCGGGCGAACCTGCCGGACGCGGGACGGCTCTCCCTGGTGCACGGCGACTACCGCACCGGCAACATGCTGTTCGACGGGCCACGCATCACCGCCGTGATCGACTGGGAGTTCGCCGCGATCGGCGACCCGCTCTACGACCTCGGCTGGGTGTGCTGCCCGTCGAACCGGATGGGCAGCGACCTGGTGTGCATGCTGCTGCCGGAGGACGTGTTCCTCGCGCGGTACGAGCGGTACTCCGGACTGCCGGTCGACCGGACCGCACTGCGGTTCTGGGTGCTCTACCACCAGGTCCGCCACGCGATCATGTGGCTGGAGGCCGGCCGGTCGTTCCAGCTCGGCGCCACCGACGACCTGCGGCTCGCGCGCATGCACTACACGATGCCGACCATGCGCCGGATGGTCGCCGACCTCCTCGAGTACGCGTGATCACGCCGGAGCACATGGTGGGGGCCATCCGCCGCGACCTCGCCGACCGGGTGCTGCCGGCGGTGACCGACGACCGCGCCCGCTCGTCGGTGATCGCGGCCATGGGCATCCTCGGCGACCTCGCGCTGCAGATCCGCGAGGACGAGAGCTGGGCGCCGGAGGCGGTCGCCCTGCTGGAGGCCGGGATCCGACGGTGGCGTCCCCAGCTCGGTCCGGACCCCGCCGAGCAGGTCGCGCCACCGCCGGGCCCGGACCCCGGGCAACGGCGGCGCGACCTGCTCGGCGCGATCGAGTCGCTGGTCGAGCGCCTGTGGGCCGAGGGCGGCCACGACGAGCTGTTGCGGGACATCAGGGGCGTGCTGCGTGCCGACCTCGCTCACCAGCTGAAGCGAATCCGCTAGGAGTACACGATGGACAGTTACACGGTGGCCGAGCTGCTGCGCAAGTCGCGGACCGCGCAGCGGGTCAACGAGCGCAGGGTGGCCATCAGCTACGAGGGCGCCGACCTGACCTACGACGAGCTGGACGAGCGGTCCGGCCGGCTCGCGGCGTCCTTGCGGGACCACGGCTTCGAGAAGGGCGACCGGATCGGGGTCGTGATGTACAACCGGCTCGAATGGGCCGAGGTGTTCTTCGCGGTGGCCAAGCTCGGCGGAGTCGTGGTGCCGATCAACTACCTGCTGAAGTCGCAGGAGGTCGAGTACATCCTGTCCGACTGCGGCGCCACCTGGGTGGTGTACGAGCAGTCGCTCGCCTCGATCGTGCCCCGGGGCGAGGGGCGCCGGCTCGTCGGCGTCGACGCGTCCGATGTGGACGGTGTGCTCGGCTACGCGGGACTGGTGTCGGCCGGGCGGGTCGACACGCTGCCGCCGGTGTCGGCGGACGACCTCTTCCTGCTGCAGTACACCTCCGGCACCACCGGCACGCCCAAGGGCGCAATGCACACCCACTCGACGGTGCTGTGGAACAGCTTCCACCAGATCGTCGACTACGGGCTGACGGCCGACGAGGTGTTCGTCGTGATGCCCGCGCTGTGCTGGGCCGCCGGGTTCCACGACCTCGCGTTGGCCACGCTGTGGCAGGGCGGCCGCGTGATCCTCAGCCCCAGCAAGGGCTTCGAGCCGGCCAGGTTCCTGTCGATGGTCGAGCGGGAGCGGGTCACGTCCGCACTGCTGGTGCCGACCGTGCTCAAGCGCGTGCTTGCCGAGCCGACGCTCGGCGAACGCGACCTGACGTCGCTGCGGATCGTCTGCAGCGGCGGGGAGCCCGTGCCGATCACCGCGATCGAGGACGCGCACCGGCTGCTGCCCTCCTGCGCGCTGCTGCAGTGCTACGGGATGAGCGAGTTCCCCACGATGATGCTCTACCTGGACGCGCGGGACGCGACCCGCAAGATCGGGTCCGCTGGCCGGGCGTGCAGCGCGGCGGAGATCCGCGTGGTGGACGACAAGGGCGTCGACGTCCCGCCGGGCACGGTCGGCGAGATCATCTGCCGGTCGCCGGCCACGATGCTGGGCTACTACGGCAACCCGGCGGCGACCGAGGCGACGCTCGTCGACGGCTGGCTGCACACCGGCGACCTCGCGCAGGTCGACGAGGAGGGTTACGTCTTCATCTCCGGCCGGTCCAAGGACATGATCATCAGTGGCGGCCTGAACGTGTACCCGGCGGAGGTCGAGCGGGTCATCGCGCAGCACCCCGCGGTGCTGGAGGCCGCGGTCGTCGGGGCCGAGGACCCGAGGTGGGGCGAGATCGGCGACGCGCTGGTGGTGCTGCGGCCGGACGCCACACTGTCCGAAGAGGACTTACTGCCCTACCTCAAGGAGCAGCTCGCGAACTACAAGGTGCCACGCCGGTTCACGTTCACCGCAGACCCGTTGCCGAGGACGACGTCCGGCAAGGTGCAGAAGTTCCGCGTCAAGGAGAGGTTGTCGTCATGAGTTGGGATTTCTCGACCGAGCCGGAGTTCGCCGACCAGCTGAAGTGGATGCGGGAGTTCGTCGACTCGCGGGTCACGCCGCTGGAGACGCTCGACCTCGACGACGACGCGTTCCGCGCGGCCATCAAACCGTTGCAGGACGAGGTGAAGGCGCGCGGGCTGTGGGCCGCGCACCTCGATCCCGAACTGGGCGGGCAGGGCTTCGGGCAGGTCAAGCTCGGGCTCATGCACGAGGTCATCGGCCGGTCGCGGGTGGCGCCGTACGTGTTCGGCAACCAGGCGCCCGACTCCGGCAACTCGGAGATCCTGGCCCGCTTCGGCACCGCCGACCAGCGCGCGACGTACCTGGAGCCGTTGCTGGCCGGGCGGATGCGCTCCGCGTACGCGATGACAGAGCCGGACGCGGGCGCCGACCCGACGCTGCTCACCACGGCCGCCGTCGCCGACGGCGACGACTGGGTGCTGCACGGCCAGAAGTGGTTCATCACCAACGCGTCGGTCGCGGACTTCTTCATCGTGATGGCGGTGACCGACCCGGACGCCGAGCCGCACCGCCGCGCGTCGCAGTTCCTCGTGCCGGCCGGCACGCCGGGCCTCGTCGTCGAGCGGGACCTCGGGTCCATGGAGGACCCCCGGCCGCGACCGTCCCGGTTGGACAACCACGCCGAGGTGTCGTTCACCGGTGTGCGGCTGCCGGCGTCGGCGATGCTGGGGGAGCGCGGGGCGGGTTTCGCGATCGCGCAGAGCAGGCTCGGGCCCGGTCGGATCCACCACTGCATGCGGTGGGTCGGGCAGGCGCAGCGGGCGTTGGACATGCTGTGCGAGCGGGCGCTGTACCGGTTCGCGCACGGCTCGGTGCTGGCGGAGAAGCAGACGGTCCAGAACTGGGTCGCGGACTCGTGGACCGAGCTGAACGCGTTGCGGCTCATGACGTTGCAGGCCGCGTGGACGATCGACAACGAGGGGGTGGGTGCCGCGCGCACACAGATCAGCGCGATCAAGTTCTGGGGCGCGAAGGTGCTGCACGACGTCATCGACCGCGCGGTGCAGGCACACGGGTCGCTCGGCTACTCGGCGGACCTGCCGCTGGAGGACATGTACCGCCGCGCCCGCGCGGCGCGGATCTACGACGGTCCGGACGAGGTGCACCGGCAGGCCGTCGCAAAGCGGGTGCTGCGGGAATATCGCGCGCCGGCGGATCACCTGCCCACGGAATTGGTGCCCCGGCGGCGGGTGGTCGCCGAGCAGCTTTTCATGGACACATGATTATTGGGACGCCCGGGCGGGCGATGGCCCGGGCGCCCGTTTCGCAACTAGGTGAAACTCGATCGATGGCGGTCAGCTGACCTGCGCCTTCAGTGGCAGTGCCACCAGGCACAGCAGAGGGAGATACTGATTCCCAGTCCGACGATGATCACGCGCGCCTCCACCTGTGAGGGTTTCTTTTCGCTGCTGCGAAAGTGCCTATGACGTTAGCGATCAACAGGAATGAATGTCTTTCCCCGGTCAGGTTAGAGATTTGTCGCGCGGTGTGTCCGGAGCTGTGGGCCATTCGGGTCAGGTATGCGAGAACGGCCTAGCCGAGGGTCTCGTTCAGGTGGAGTCGGGCCGCTGCCACTTGTCCCGGTAGCGGGTCTCCTGCTCGGCGTCCGCCGCCGCGTTTGTCCGTTTGCGCACGGCGGTGCCGTGTCCGGGCGGGAAGCCGTACCGGACCAGCCGCGCGTCGACGCTCTCCGCCGCGTTGGCAAGGGTGAGCCGCAGGCTGACGAGGACGCCGAGCAGGAGCGCCCCGAGCGCGATGGGCCACGCGCCGTCGATGCTCAACAGGATGACCAGCACGACGGCGAACGCGGGCGCGAGCTGGACCAGGGTGCGCAGCAGGACGCGGGGCAGCCACGTGCGGCAGGTGGCGTCGTGCAGGACCCAGTCGCGATAGCGGTCGGGCAGCCGGATCCCGTACTGGAAGCACAGCCAGCGCATCGGGTTCGGCCGTTTCATGGGTCCGATCTTGCCCGGTGGGGCCTCGGTCTGTTTGTCTGGTGCCATGCGGAGTGTCGTCGGGGTCCTGCTGCTTGTGTCCGGTCTGCTGTTCGCGGCGCCGTCGGCGACCGCGGCCACGACGGTCAAGGTGTTGCAGCTCAACATCTGCCACAGCGGTCACGCCGGCTGCTACACCGGCGCGGAGCCGGTGATGGCGAAGGCCGTCTCGGTCATCGACTCGGTCAACCCGCAGGTCGTGTCGGTGAACGAGGCCTGTTCCGGTGACGTCGCCCGGTTGCGGGCCGCCGTCGGCGCGTCCCAGGCGGTGTTCGTGGCCGCCCAGACCCGCGACGGCGGCGTCGTGACCTGCACGAACGGTCAGCAGTACGGCAACATCCTCATCGTCGTGGACGGTCTGGCCGGCGGCCCGCCGAGCACCGGCCGTTACACGGCGCAGGACAGCAGCAACGAGATGCGGGTGTGGGCGTGCCTGCCGGCCGGCGGCCTCAGCGCGTGCACGACGCACCTGTCGTCGAATACCGGCTCGGTGGCGCTCGCGCAGTGCAAGGAGCTGCTCGGTCGCGCCGTTGGCCTCCCGGGCCCCACGGTCGTGTCGGGCGACATGAACCTGCGCTACCAGGGCAGCCCGAACGTGCAGGACTGCAACCCGGCGGGCTTCTACCGCAAGGGCGACGGCGCTCTGCAGCACGTCTTCGCGTCGAACAGCCTGGCCTTCGTGAGCGGCACCAAGATCAGCATGTCCGGCACGACGGACCACCCCGCGTGGCTGGTGACCGTCACCGCGTGAGGCGCGGGTGCGGGGCGCGGGCGGCCGTCCCGCGCAGGTAGAACAGCTGGGCGGGTGTTTTGTCGGTGCTGGATGCGAACATATGTTCGTGACGACGGCGAGCATCCTCCACGCCGATCTGGACGCGTTCTACGCGTCGGTCGAGCAGCGGGACGATCCGAGCCTGCGCGGCCGCCCGGTGATCGTGGGCGGCGGCGTGGTGCTGGCGGCGAGCTACGAGGCCAAGCGCCTCGGCGTGCGCACCGCGATGGGCGGGGCGCGGGCGTTACGGCTGTGCCCGCAGGCGGTGGTGGTGCCGCCGAGGATGTCGGCCTACTCGGCGGCGAGCAAGGCGGTCTTCGAGGTGTTCCGGGACACCAGCCCGCTGGTCGAGGGCCTGTCGATCGACGAGGCGTTCCTCGACGTCGGCGGCCTGCGCAAGATCGCGGGGTCGCCGGAGTTGATCGCCGCGCGATTACGTGTCGCGGTGCTCGAACGGGTCGGGCTGCCGATCACCGTCGGCGTCGCGCGCACCAAGTTCCTCGCCAAGGTCGCCAGCGGGGTCGCCAAGCCGGACGGGCTGCTCGTGGTGCCGCCGGAGGGCGAGCTGGCGTTCCTGCACCCGCTGCCGGTGGAGCGGCTGTGGGGCGTCGGCAAGGTGACGGCCGCGAAGCTGCACGAGCGCGGCATCCACTCGGTCGGCCAGGTGGCGAAGCTGAGCGAGTCCACACTCACGGCGATGCTCGGCAAGGCGTCCGGTCGGCACCTGCACGCGTTGGCGCACAACCACGACCCGCGCCCGGTGCGGGTCGGCCGCCGGCGCCGGTCGATCGGTTCGCAGCGTGCGTTGGGGCGCGCGCCGAGGACGCCGGAGGACTTGGCGGCCATGCTCGCGCAGCTGATCGACCGGGTGGCGCGGCGGATGCGCACGGCCAAGCGGTCGTGCCGCACGGTCGTGCTGCGCCTGCGGTTCGCGGACTTCACCAGGGCGACCCGGTCGCACACCCTGCCGCACCCGACCGCCGAGACGGAGGTGCTGCTGACCACCGCCCGGCAGCTGCTGCGCGCGGCGTTGCCGCTCATCGCCGAACGTGGCTGCACGTTGGTCGGCGTCTCACTGGCGAACCTGGACGACGAGGACGTGATCCAACTGATGCTGCCCTTCGACGAGCAGGAGCCCGGCGCGCTGGACTCGGCGCTCGACGGCGTGCGGGACCGGTTCGGCTCGGCGGCGGTCACCCGTGCGGTGTTGTTGGGCCGGGACCCGGGCATTTCGGTCCCGTTGTTACCCGACTGAACATGCGCGCCGGCCATGCGTGTCGCTCGTCGGGCGACGAGATCAAATCTGGTGTTTGCTTGTTTCGGGGTGCACGGAAAGCGTGAAGCTCGGGAGGTGACTGGAGTTGCGGGTACTGGCAGCTGACTTGCGCCTGGACGCCAACGCGGTCGACTACGTCCTGCTGGCGTTCTATTTCGTGCTCGTCCTCGGCATCGGGTACGTGGCGAGACGGCATGTGTCGACGAGCATGGACTTCTTCCTCTCCGGCCGGTCGTTGCCGGCGTGGGTCACCGGGCTGGCGTTCATCTCGGCCAACCTCGGCGCCATCGAGGTCATGGGCATGTCGGCGAACGGCGCCGAGTACGGATTGCCAACCGCGCACTACTTCTGGATCGGCGCGGTCCCCGCGATGCTGTTCCTCGGCATCGTGATGATGCCGTTCTACTACGGCTCGAAGGTGCGCAGCGTCCCGGAGTTCATGCTCCGCCGCTTCGGCAAACCCGCGCACCTCGTCAACGGCATCAGCTTCGCCACCGCGCAGGTCCTTATCGCGGGCGCCAACCTGTTCCTGCTCGCCTCCGTCGTGAACCTGCTGCTCGGCTGGCCCATCTGGGTCTCGGTGATCGTCGCCGCCGCGATCGTGCTCAGCTACACCGCGCTCGGCGGACTGTCCGCCGCGATCTACAACGAGGTGCTGCAGTTCGTCGTGATCGTCGCGGCGCTGCTGCCGCTCACGATCGTCGGCCTGTACAAGGTCGGCGGCTGGCAGGGCCTCGTCGACAAGGTGTCCGCGGGACCGGGCGGCCCGGAACAGCTCGAGAGCTGGCCGGGCAACCAGCTGACCGGCTTCGCCGACAACTTCCTGTCCGTCCTCGGGCTGGTGTTCGGCCTCGGTTTCGTGCTCTCCTTCGGTTACTGGACAACGAACTTCGTCGAGGTGCAGCGCGCCATGGCGGCCAAGAGCATGTCGGCCGCCCGCCGCACACCGATCATCGGCGCGTTCCCGAAGATGTTCATCCCGTTCATCGTGATCATCCCGGGCATGATCGCCGGCGTCGCGGTCACCGAGCTGAGTGGCGAGAACAAGGCCGCGCTGATGGCCGGCGGGGAGGCGCCGAGCGGCGCCACGTTCAACCAGGCGCTCCTGTTGCTGATGCGCGACCTGCTGCCCAACGGCATGCTGGGCATCGCGATCGCCGGACTCCTCGCGTCGTTCATGGCCGGCATGGCCGCGAACCTCAGCTCCTTCAACACGGTCTTCACCTACGACATTTGGCAGCCCTATTTCAGGAAGGACCGGCCGGACGGCTATTACCTCCAGGTCGGCCGGGTGGTGACGGTCGTCGCGACGGTGCTCGCGATCGGCACCGCGTTCATCGCGTCGACGTACGTCAACCTGATGGACTACCTGCAGCAGCTGTTCTCGTTCTTCAACGCGCCGCTGTTCGCCACGTTCATCCTCGGTATGTTCTGGCGCCGCATGACCCCCGCGGCCGGCTGGATCGGCCTGGTCAGCGGAACCGCGTCGGCGATCGCCGTGTTCATCGTGACCGAGTCGGGTGTCTGGACGCTGCCCGGCCAGGGCGCGGCGTTCGTCGGTGCCGGCGCCGCGTTCGTGGTCGACATCGTGGTGAGCGTCGCCGTGACCACGGTGACGCGGCCGAAGCCGGCGGCACAGCTCGTCGGCCTCGTCTACTCGTTGACTCCCAAGGAAACGCGTCAGCACGAGACCACCGGCGAGGACGCGGGCTGGTACCGCAACCCGGCGCTGCTGGCCGGCATCGTGCTCGTCGTGACCATTGTGCTGAACATCATCTTCTAGAGGAGGGTCGATGAGCTCGAACAGCCGCACGTCCGCCTTCGACATCCGCCTGATCATCGCCTTACTGACCGGTGTCTACGGGCTGGTGACCACCGTGCTCGGCCTTGCCGTCACGTCCGACGCGGAGATCGACAGGTCGGCCGGCGTCAACATCAACCTGTGGGCCGGTCTCGGCATGCTCGTCGTGTGCCTGCTGTTCGTCGCGTGGGCCCGGCTCCGGCCGCTCCGCGTGCCGGAGCACCACGAGGAGGAGGACCCGGCGACTCCACAGTAGACTCCGCGCGACCAGCGTAGGGAGTCACCGAAATGACCGTTGTGGCCGATATCGTCGTCGGGCTCGTCGCCGCGATCCACGTCTACATCCTCGTGCTCGAGATGTTCCTGTGGCAGACCCCGAGAGCCCGTGCGGCCTTCGGCACCACCCCGGAGTTCGCGGCGGCCACCGCGGTGCTCGCCGCGAACCAGGGTCTCTACAACGGGTTCCTGGCCGCCGGCCTGGTCTTCGGGCTGGTCGCGAGCGACGCGGTGGCGTTCCCGGTCACCGTGTTCTTCCTGGCGTGCGTGATCGTCGCCGGACTGTACGGCGCGGCGACCGCGAGCAAACGCATCATCTTCGTGCAGGCGCTGCCCGCGGCGGTCGCGCTGGTGCTGGTGCTGGTCGCGCACTGAGGTTCGGCCGCTCAGCGCACGGCGCGGCGGTAGCGCACCTCGCGGCGTGGGCCGGGGAGTGCCAGCTTGCGGATCAGGTAGTTGAGCGCCGCCGCGATGACCAGCCAGCCGATGGCGGCGAGACCGTCGTTGAGGAACGTCCGCAGCTTCAGGTCAGCGGGCACGAACAGGTCCCGCAGGCCGAGTGACACGGCGGCGGACCAGCTGTCGACGAACGAGGCGAACCCGTTGCCCTGGTTCGCCTCGCCGATCACGAGCACGATGTGCAGCCCGAGCACCACGGCGAACAGCACGCAGACCACGTTGATGACCGTGCTGACGATGCCGACGGTGCGGCGGCGCCGGTGGTCGGCGTCGGCGATGCTCTCTTCCTGCACGACGGGCTCCGGCGCGACCGCGGGTGGTGGCGGCTCCGTCGCGGGGTTGAGGTCGAGTCGTGTTCTGTCGGGGTCGACCGGTTGGTTCATCGCGTGACCTCTCGTCCCCTCGATGATCGATTCTGTTTCGGTGACAGCAGGCGAAACAGAGCTACCCAAAACCGAACTGCCCAAACCCTCTGCACCCCGCGGGCGGCGCCGGCCGACGGCGCGGCGGTGGCCAGGAGTGCGAGATAGCGTTGGCGGGTGCGAGTGAGCAGGGCCCGGCTGCGGGCGATGATCCGGCTGCGCCGCCGCGGGCTGCGGCTGATGGCGCTGCCGATCCTGCAGTGCTCGGTGGCCGCCGCGCTGGCCTGGCTGGTCGCGACCGAGCTGTTCGGCCACGCGCGCCCGTTCTTCGCGCCGATCGCGGTGGTCATCTGCATCGGCGTGGGACTGGGGCAGCAGCGGCTGCGGCGGGTGGTCGAGCTGGTGGTCGGCGTCAGCGTCGGCATCGGGGTCGGCGACCTGCTGATCTACCGCATCGGGACCGGGCCTTGGCAGCTCGCGCTGGTCCTCGCGCTCGCGATGACGATCTCGGTGCTGCTCGGCGGCGGCCCGCTGGTGACGCTGCAGGCCGGGTCGTCCGCGATCCTCGTCGCGACGCTGCTGCCACCCGGCGGCACCGCCGGGTTCGACCGGATGCTCGACGCGTTGACCGGCGGCCTGCTCGGCCTCGCCGCGATCGCACTGCTGCCGGGCGATCCGCCCGAGCTGGCCCGCAAGCACGGCCAGCGACTGCTCGCCGAGCTGGCCGCCGCACTCACCGCGGCCGCGGACGCGATCGCCGCGCGGGACCGGGAGATCGCGCAGCGGGCGTTGCGGCGGGCGCGGACCCAGCGGGCCGGCGACGACTACCGCGACGCCGTCCGCACGGCACGCGAGATCGCCGCGATCTCGCCGATCCGCCGCCGGCAGCGCGCGCGGATCGCCAGGTACGTCGCGGCCGCGGAGCCGATCGACCTCGCGCTGCGCAACAGCCGCGTGCTGTTGCGGCGCACCCGTTCCGCCCTCACCGACGACGAGATGTTCCCGCCGACGCTGCCCGACGCCCTGCGGCAGCTGGTCGCGGCCGCGACCCTGTTCGCGGAGGATCTCGGCGACGCGGGCGAGCTGATCGAGGTGCGGGAGGCGATCCGCGCGGCCGCCGAGTCGGTCGACGCGGACGACCTCGACCACACCGGTTTCTCGGCGCGGGTGGTCACCGCGCAGCTGCGGTCGATCGCCGTGGATCTGTTGCAGGCGACCGGCCTCGACCACGAGCAGGCACGCGGTTTCCTGCCGTCGATGGGGGCTAGCTGACGTCCGCCACGGCGTTGAACGCGCGGCTGTCGAGCACCCGCTCGGTCCCGCCGCGACCCCTGGCGAGCGCGATCATGGCGCGGCCGACCTGCTCGGTGGTGGTCACGTACCTCGGCGCGACCGCGCGCAGCACCGGGTAGAGCACGGCGACCACGCGGTACAGCACCCGGTAGAGCGGGGTCCGCGACGTCTCGCCGTTGCGTGCCTGGATGAAACCGGGCCGCAGCACGTACGTGTTCAGCGTCGTCGCCAGCAGCGCGTTCTCGGTCCGGCCGCGCACCCGCGCCCACATCACGCGCCCCTTCTCGGTGCTGTCGGCGCCCATCCCCGACACGTACACGAACGTCGCCGTCGGGTTCTGCCGCGCCACCGCCGCGGCCGCCGCCATCGTGAGGTCGTAGGTGATCCGCCGGTAGTCGGCCTCGTTCATCCCGTTCGACGACACGCCGAGGCAGAAGAAGCAGGCGTCCACACCGGCCAGCTCCGCCTCGATGGGCGACAGGTCCAGCAGGTCGTCGGTCCGCACCTCGCGGAACTTCTCGTTCGTCAACCCCGACGCCGACCGGCCGACCGACACGACGGACTCGATACCGGCGTCGGACAGGCATTCCCGGACCACACCCTGGCCGACCATGCCGGTCGCGCCGAAGAGGACCACCTTCATGTACGCAACCTACTGGTGTCCCCGCGCGACCCGGAACCGCTACCGTATTCCGAAGATGGTTTCCGATGACCGAAGGTTCCGGCATGGACGACAGTCAGTCACCCGGTGCACGCGCGCCCTCCCCGGCGGTGGACCGCGCGCTGACCGTGCTCGAAACGCTGGTCCACACCGAGGAGCCGCTCACGCTGACCGCGCTCGCGAAGGCGGCGCGGATCCCGCTCGCCACCTGCGCGTCCATCGCGTACACCCTCGAACAGCGCGGGTACGCGGTCCGTCGGGTCGTGGGGCGCAGCCATTTCTGGCGGCCGACGCTGCGGCTGTACAGCCTCGCGGCGGAGCTGGTCCGCAAGGTCGACCTGCCCTCGCTCGCCCAGGTGGAGCTCCAGGCGCTCGCCGACCGGCTCGGGATGCCGGCGCACGTCGGGATCCTCGAAGGCGCCTCGGTCGTCTACGTGGCCAAGGCCGCGACGCCCGGCTTCATCCAGTTCGACACCTACCGGGGCAAGGTCGCGCCGTTCGACCTCACCGCGCTGGGGCGCGCGATCGCCGCGCACCTGCCGGACGGCGAGGTCAAGGCGTTGCTCGCGATGCTCACCCCGGGTCGCGGCCCGAAGGCCGCCCGGCCGGACCCGGACGGTTTCCTCGCGACGCTCGAGGTGGTCCGCGCGGACGGTTACGCGGTGGAGGACGAGGAGGAGCAGGCCGAGATCGCCTGTGTCGCCGCGCCGTTCTTCGACGCCGAGGGCACGGTCGCCGGCGCCGTCGGAGTCACCGGGTTCGCCAGGGACCTGCGGGACGAGAAGCGCGCGGCCGCGATCGACGGCGTCGTGCGGCTGGGGCACGAGGTGTCCCGGCGTCTCGGGTTCGTCGCGTTCTGACTCGACCATTGATTCCGGACTGGTCGGCTTATATCTTGTAAGTCGAAGCTTTCTACGAAATACCGGAGGAATGGTGTCGGTGCGTGTCGCTCTCGTCGGGCTCGGCGAGATCGGCGTCGGCGCCCACCTGCCGGCACTGCTTGCGCACCCCGAGGTCGACCTCGTGGCGCTGGCCGACCCCGACCCGGTCCGGCGACAGCACGTCGCGACGCTGACCAGGGTGCCCACGGTCGCCGGGCTCGACGAGGTGCTCGCAGCGGACCCGGCGATGGACACCGCGGCAATGGTCCTCGCGACCCCGCCATGGGTGACCCCGGACCTCACCGTCCGCGCGCTGCGGGCCGGGCGCCACGTCCTCGCGGAGAAGCCGGTCGCCACGTCGACCGAGGCGGCCGCGGCGTACGACGTGCTCACCGACGACGAGCGCGGCCGCCTCCAGGTCGGGCTCACCTACCGGCACGACCCCGCCCTCGAGCAGCTGCGCGACTGGCTCGCCGACGGCGTGCTCGGCCACCCGCTGCTCGTCCGCGCGCACATCTACGACGAACGCCGCGACCCGGCCGACCCCGCGCACGAGCGGCGGCTCCGCGACACGCTCCGGCACGGCACCCCGGTCGCGCACGAGGGCGCCCACGTCCTGGACTGGCTGTCCTACCTGCTGGGCGGACCGCCGGCCGGGGTGGCCGACGCGTGGGCGCTGCGCACCGACGACACGTTCGCGGCGCCGAACCTGACCGGCGCCCGACTGTCCTATCCGGACGGCTCGGTCGCGCTCGTCGAGTTCGGCTGGCTCACCGACGCGCTGCCACGCTGCGAGATCAGCGTGCTCGGCCCGGCCGGGCACGTGCTGCTCGACGGGTTCACCTTCCGCCTCACACTGTCCACCTCGGACGGTGCGAAGGTCGTCGACCTCCCCGGCGACCGCACCACGCGCAGCTTCGAACGCCAGCTCACCAGGTTCGTCGAGCTGATCGCCGGCCGTCGCGAGCGGCCGTCCCCCGACCTCGCCGACGGGATCGCCGCGTTGGCGCTCGGTGAACGGATCGCTCATGCTGCGGTGGGGTCAGCATGAGCGATCCGTTGCGGTGGGCCGATACCGACCGGGAGACGCTGCGCGCGGAGCTGCCGGAGGCGCTGGTGCTGCTGCCCGTCGGCGCCACCGAGCAGCACGGCCCGCACCTGGCCACCGGCACCGACGCGCTGCTCGCGCACACCGTCACCGAGCGGGCCGCCGCGCTCGCCGACGCGCCGCGCAGGCTGATCCTCGCGCCGCCGCTGCCGTTCGGCTCGTCCGACCACCACCTGCCCTTCGGCGGCACGCTGTCGCTCACGCCGGAGACGTTCCTCGCGGTGCTGCTCGACCTGGCCCGCTCGATCGCCGCGCAGGGCGGCCGCCGGCTCGTCGTCGTCAACGGGCACGGCGGCAACACCGGGATCTGCCAGGCGTTCGCTCAGGCCGCCGCCGTGCGGCACGACCTGTCGGTCGGCTACTTCGACTACTGGCGCTTCGCCGAGGCGGCCGCGCCGGGGCACGCGGGGGAGTTCGAGACGGCGCTCGTGCTCGCCGTGCGACCCGAGCTGGTGCGCAAGCCGAAGTCCCGGCCGGACCCGCCGCCGCTGCCGGCGGTCGACCGGGTGGACCTCCAGGCCACGAGCGTCTGGCGGTCGATCGACGGCTACACCGACCACCCGGCCCGGGCGACCGAGGAGAACGGCAGGCGCTGGCTGGACGGCATCGTGGACGCCGCCGCGGCTGCGTTCGTCGAGCTGGCGCGGACGCTGTGAAGAGGACGCCGTGATCGACTTCCACACCCACACCCCGGCATGGCGCACCGCGAGCTGGCTGGCCGGCGCCACGTTCGGCGCGGACGAGTTCGTGTCCTTCATGGACGGTGCGGGACTGGCGCGGGCCGTGGTGCTGAGCCACGACGGCCTGTTCGACGCGACGCCGGAGGCGAACGACGAGCTCGCCGCGTTCGTCGGCGCGCACCCGGATCGGCTGGTCGGGTTCGGCACCGTCCACATGCGACGGCCGGGCGCGGTCGCGGAGACCGAGCGGATGCTCACCACGCTGGGGCTCAAGGGAATGAAGCTGCACCCGTGGCTGCAGGGCTTCAGCATGCACGAGCCCGGGCTGGACGCCATCTGCGAGGTGCTGGTGGCGCACGACGCGATCCTGCTGTCCCACGACGGCACCCCGCCCTACTCGACGCCGGCGCAGATCGCCGCGCTCGCCCGCCGCCACCCCCGGCTGCCGGTGGTGCTCGGCCACGGCGGTCTGCACGACCTGTGGCGCGAGGCGCTCGCGCTCACCCAGGAGACGCCGAACCTGTTCCTGTGCATCTGCGGCACGCCGCCGTACGCGGCACGGCGGATCCTCGCCGAGGCGCCGGCCGAGCGGGTGCTGTTCGGCTCGGACGCGGGCCTGTCCGACAAGCCGAGCCAGGACTACGCGGTCGCGCGCGTCGTGGAGATCGACGGTTGGGGCATCACCGACGCGCAGCGGCAGGCGATGCTCGTCGACAACCCGCGCCGCCTGCTGGACGGGGGCGCGCTGTGAGCGGAGCTTGCGGAGCGAACCATCGACACTCACGACGCCGCCGAGTCCGCGACGGGTGCCGGTGGAGCGGAGCCTGCGGAGCGTCCCGGCGCCGCGGAGCGGGCGAGGGGGCGTCGTGAGGGCGACGATCGACGCGATCGAGACCGCCGCGGTCAGCCTGCGCCCACGCGCGGACCTCGTGGTGCGTGGCGCGAAGGGCGCGCACGACCGGTCGGACTTCCTGCTGGTGCGGGTGCGCACGAGCGACGGTGTGGACGGCTACGGCGAGGTCAGCGCGACGCCGCTGTGGAGCGGCGAGGACGGTGTCAGCGCGCGGCACTTCATCGCGACAGAGCTGGTTCCGGTGCTGGTCGGGCGGCCGCTCGCGCCGGTCGGCGGGCACGACGCGGTGATGGACAAGGTGTTGGCGGGCAACCCGTTCACCAAGGCGGGAGTGTCGATCGCGTTGTGGGACGCCCACGCGCGCACTCTCGGCGTGCCGCTGGCGGTGGCACTCGGCGGGCCGTACCGCACCGAGGTGCCGATCAAGCTGTCGCTGTCGGGCAACGGTGAGGCGCTCGAACGGGTGCACGCGGGCGGGGTGGCCCACGGCTTCCGCGCGTTCAAGGTGAAAGTGGGCACCGGTGTCGAGCTGGACGTGGCCCGGCTCGCGCAGGCGCGACAGCTCGCCGGCGAGGACGCGTTCCTCGGCGTGGACGCCAACGGCGGCTGGTCGCGTGCCGAGGCGGCGCGGGCGATCCGCGAGCTGGCCCCACACCGGCCCGCGTTCGTCGAGCAGCCGCTGGCCCCGGACGACCTCGTCGGCATGCACGGCCTGCGCGGCAACGGGTTCCCGATCGTCGCGGACGAGTCGGTGTTCGGCACGGCCGACCTGGTGCGGGTGATCCGGGCCGACGCGGCGGACGTGGTCAGCGTGTACGTCGGCAAGAGCGGCGGGCCCGGCCGGGCGGTCGCCATGGGTGGCATCGCCGCGGCGTTCGGGCTGGACACGCTGATCGGGTCCAACGGCGAGTTCGGCATCGGCGCGGCGGCGCAGCTGCACGTGGCGTGCGCGCTGCCCGACCTCGCCACCTGGGTGCCGTCGGACATCATCGGCGCCTTCTACTACGCGGAGGACGTGCTCGCCGAGCCGCTGGACAGCGACGGCCGCGTCGTCCGGCTCGGCGACGCGCCTGGCCTCGGCGTGACCCTTCGCGACGACCTGCTTAAGGAGTTCAGGTGATCCGCGCCGACGTACTTCCTCCCGCGGAGGCGCCATGATTATTGACGTCCACACCCATACGCCGACACACCGGGACACCGTGCCGGCCGACGAGCGGCGCGAGTTCGGCAACTGGCGCACCGACCGGCCGGTCGTCACCACGAACACCTGGGCCGACCACGCGAAGGCGACGGCCGCGGCCGACGTGTCGATCGTGTTCAACATCGCGGTCGACGACCCGGAGGCCGCGACCGGACTGCCCTACCGGCCGGCGGACACGAACACCTCGACCGCGGCGTTCGTCGCGGCCGACCCGGCGACGCGGATCGGGTTCATGTCGGTGAACCCCAAGTGGGACAACGCGATCGAGGAAGCGGACCGCTGCCGCGAGCTGGGGCTCGTCGGTGTCAAGCTCGGCCCGAACTACCAGGACTACGACCCGCTGTCGCAGCCGGCGCTCGACTTCTACGCCTACTGCGAGCGCGGCGGCCTGCCGATCCTGTTCCACCAGGGCGCGTCGCCGATCCGCACCGCGCCGCTGCGCTACACCTACCCGCTCGTGACCGACGAGATCGCGATCCGGTTCCCGGAGCTGCGGATCGTCATGGCGCACATGGGACATCCGTGGGGCCGCGAGACGGTCGTGACGATCCGCAAGCACCCGCACGTGTACGCGGACGTCTCGTCGATCTACCTTCGCCCGTGGGTCTGCTACGAGTCGCTGCTCGCCGCGACCGAGTGGGGCACCGGCCACAAGCTGCTGCTCGGCTCCGACTTTCCCATCGCCACCACGGAAGAGGCGATCGCCGGGCTGCGGCGGGTGAACGACATCGTCGAGGGCACGGCCATGCCGAGGATCCCGGCCGAGCTGATCGACCAGATCGTCAACGCGGACGCGCTCGGCGCGCTCGGGCTGTCGGTGCCGGCATGATCATCGACGCGCACGTCCGGATCGGTCGCGGCCGCGAGGTCGAGCTGACGGTCGAGCAACTGTTGTCCACCATGGACGAGCTGGGGGTCGACCGGGCGGTGGTCGCGCCGGACGAGCGCGCGACCGCCGTCGACAACCGCACCGGCAACGAGGCGACCGCGGCCGCCGCCGCGGCGAGCGACCGGCTCATCGCCTACGCAGTCGCGAACCCCTGGCGTGGCGCGAAGGCGCTCGACGACCTCGCCCGCGCTCGCGACGCGGGCGCCCGCGCGCTCGCCGTCGACTCGGTGCTGCAGGGCTTCGACCTGCTCGACGGGCTCGTGGACCCGCTGCTGGAGTTCGCGGAGCGCGCGGGCTGGTTCGTCTACGTCCGCACCGGCACCCCGCCCAACGCGCTGCCGCTGCCGCTCGCCTCGCTCGCCCGCCGGCACCCGGACCTCGCGTTCGTGATGGGCCGCAGCGGCGCGACCGACTTCTGGATCGACGCCGCGCCCGCGCTGCGGCACGCGCGGAACCTGTTCGGGGACACCGTGTACGCGCCGTGGGACACGGTGCTGACCGAGCTCGCGAACGACCCAGACATCGGCCCCGGCCGGTTGGTGTTCTCCACCGACGCGCCGTACACGGTGCCGCGCGCCGAGCTGAAACGGATCACCGACTGGCCGATCTCGGCCGAGGACCGGGCGGCCGTGCTCGGCGGCACGCTCGAGAACCTGTTGCGGGAGGGCGGATCACATGGAGTCGGGGAGTGACGCGTCGGAGTTGGTGCGGGGGGTGTCGCCGGTGGTCGAGGTGCCCTTCACCGACACGGGCGAGATCGATGTCGCCGGGTTCCGCCGGGTGGTGCGGTATGTGCTGAGCACCGGCGTGACGAGCTTGATGTTCCCCGGCTTCGCGTCGGAGTACCACAAGCTCGCCGACGGCGAGCGGCGCACGCTGACCGAGGTGCTGCTCAACGAGACCGCGCGGCACGGCGGGGTCGCCGCGATCGTCGCCGTACAGGACCACGCGACCCGGCTCGCGGTGGCGCGCGCCAAGGACTCGGTCGCGGCCGGCGCGGACCTGATCAACCTGCTGCCGCCGCATTTCCTCACACCGTCGCGGAACGCGGTCGTCGAGCACATCCGCGAGGTGCTGGACGCGGTCGCGCCGACTCCCGTCGTGCTGCAGTACGCGCCGACCGAGACGGGCACGAGCCTGGACGCGGCCGCGATCGCGGCGATCGCCGTGAAGCACCCGAACCTCAAGCTCATCAAGGTCGAGTCCAGCCCGCCCGGCCCGATGATCGCCGAGCTGGCCGCCGGCGACCCGCCGATGCTCGCGGTCGAGGGCTACGCGGGCGTGCAGCTGCCGGACGCGATTCGTCGCGGCGCGGTCGGCACGCAGCCCGGCTGCTCGTTCACCGAGATATACGTGGAGATCTGGCGCCGGTTCGCGACCGGCGACGAGGCGGGCGGGGACGAGCTGCACCGGCGCCTGCTGCCCTACATCTCCTACTGGATGCTTCACACCGAGCTGATCATCGCCGCCGAGAAGCTCGTGTCCGAGCGCCGGGGGCTGATCGGCAGCGCCTACTGCCGGGCGCCCGGGTACCAGTTGGACAGTGCCGAGATACGTGCGGTGGACCGGTTTCTGGCCGAGTTCGACGACCTGCTGATGACAGTGCGGTAGCGACGCGGCGGCGGCTCTTGTGCGTGCGCCGCGCCGGGGCGTAACTTCAACCTTCACAATAGGAAAGCCATCTACAGAATACGATACATTCGCTCGTTCGTGGGAGGGTCCCGATGAGGTCGATGCGTCTACTTGCCGGAGTCGCGCTACTCAGCCTCGTGGTCACCGCGTGCGGTGACAGCGGGAACCCGGACGAGAACGCGCCGGACCCGAAGAGCTGGCGCGACGACATCAAGGGCAGCGCGCTGGAGGTCGGCGTGCTGTCCGCGGAGGGCACGCCGGGGCTCGAGCTGTTGCGCGGGCTCGCCGACGGCCTCGCGAAGGACTACCAGGGCACCGACGTCACGCTGACGTTCGCGAACACCGAGGCGCGGCCGGCGATCGAACAGCGTTGGCGCGCCGGCAAACCACTCGACGTCGACTACGGCATGTTCGACGGCACCGACCCGGAGCTGCACGTGTGGGCCGACGACGGCGCGCTGCTGAACCTCAAGCCCTATCTCGAGCAGAACGACCCGGACACCGGAAAGCCGTGGCTCGACTCGTTCAGCCCGACGATCCGCAAGTTCATGGAGAACCCGGGCGACGGCGGCATCTACGGCGTGCCCTCCGAGCTGTCGCTGCACGTGTTGTTCTACAACGCCAAGATCTTCACCGACCTCGGCATCGCGCCACCGGCCACCTGGGACGACCTGACGTCCGCTGTGGACGAGCTGAAGGCGGGCGGCGTCGACCCGATCGCGATCACCGGCCTGATCGAGCCGTACATGGGCATGTGGAGTGACCACCTGTGGCTGCGGACCGTCGGCTACGACAAGGCGCGCCAAGTGCTCAGCGAGGGCAAGGGCCACATCACCGACGACCCCGGCTTCCTCGACGGCCTGGAGAAGCTGCAGTACCTGCGGGACCAGGGCGCGTTCATGAAAGGCTTCGAGGGCACCGACTTCACCGCCGCGCAGGCGCAGTTCTTCCAGGGCAAGGCCGGCATGATCCTGATGGGCAGCTGGCTCGTCAGCGAGATGGCGAGCGTCATCCCGAAGGACTTCGAGCTGGGTGTGGTCGCGTTCCCGACCGTGCCGGGCGGCAAGGGCGACCAGGGCGCGGTGATGGCCGCGCTGCAGCAGGTGTCGATCGCCGCGGAGAGCCAGAACATCCCGCTGTCGCTGGAGTGGGCGCGCCGGCTGACCGGTGTGGACTTCCAGACCAAGCGCGCCAACGAGATCGGCGAGGTCTCCGCGGTCGCCGGCGTGCCGAGCCCGCCCGGCATCCCGGGCATCGACAAGGTGATCTCCGGCGCGGAGTCGTTGAACCCACGGGATTTCGGGTTGACCGTGAGCCCGGCGAAGGACGTCGTGTACCCGGAGATCGCCAAGCTGCTGTTCGGCAAGCAGGACGCCAAGGCCACCTTGGACGCACTCGACGCCGGCCTGCGGCGGGTGCACGGGAACTAGCGGCGGGATAGCGCCTATGTACCGCACCGCCCAGCGGCGGATCGTCATTCCGTTCCTGCTGCCGGCGCTCGCCCTGCTCGGGGTGTTCTTCCTGTACCCGCTGGTGCGGGTCGCGGTGATCTCGACGAACGAGTTCTCCCGCACCGGCAAGTCGACGTTCGCCGGCCTCGACCAGTACCAGCGACTGCTCGAGGACCCGAGCTACGGCGACGCTCTGGTGAACACGTTCATGATGACGTTCGTCGGCGGGTGCATGCTGTTCCCGCCCGCGGTGGCGATGGCGTGGGCGTTGAGCCAGCGCATCCACGGCGAGCGGTTCTTCCGGTTCGTGGTGTTCGCGCCGGTGGTGCTGTCGGCGGCGGTCGTGTCCCTGATGTGGAAGTTCCTGCTGCACCCCACGCTTGGGCTCATCAACCCGGCACTGGAGTCGATGAACCTCGGGTTCCTGGCGAAGACCTGGCTCGGCGACCCGGCGCTGGCGTTGCCGGCGGTCGCGTTCGTCCTGGTGTGGCAGGGCATCGGCATCTGGGTGGTGCTGCTGTCCGCCGGGTTTGAGCGGCTGCCCAAGGAGGTGCTCGAGGCGGGGCGGATCGACGGCGCCGGGGAGTGGCGGCTGTTCCGCAGCGTGATGCTGCCCATGATGAACGACGTGTTCCGCGTCCTGATCGTGCTCTGGGTGGTGCAGAGCATGCAGTCGTTCGCGTTCGTCTGGATCATGACGCGCGGCGGTCCGTTCGGCTCGACCGAACAGGTGGTCACACTGTCCTACCGCACGGCATTCGAGTTCGGCGACCTCGGCTACGCCGCCGCGATGGGTATCGCGCTGGTGGCGATCATGCTGGCGGTTGCCCTGCTGTTGAACAGGTTGCTGAAGCGCGATGCTCTCGAGTACTGAGGTGCGCAGGTCGCGGCACGCGCGGGCCGGGCGCGAGCCGAGGGCGCCGTACCGGCCCGCGCACCTCGTCATCTACCTGTTCCTCGGCGCGGTGGCACTGTCGAGCGTGAGTGCCTTCGCGTGGGTGTTCAACGTGTCGATGAAGACCAACAGCGAGTTTCTGGTGAGCTCGCCGTGGGCGGTGGCCGAGGCGTTCCGCTGGGAGAACTACGCGAACGCCTGGAACAACGCCAATGTCGGGTTGTTCTTCGGCAACAGCGTGCTGGTGAGCGTGTCGGCGACCGTGCTCGGCGTCGTGCTTTCCGTGTTCGCCGCGTACCCGCTCGCGCGGATCCAGTTCCGCGGCAGCGGTCTCGTGCTGGCGGTGTTCCTGCTCGGGCTGATGGTGCCGTGGATGGTCACGTTCATCCCGCTGTACCTCACCTTGTCCGACCTCGGGCTGCTGGACACCCGCATCGGACTGATCCTCGTGTACGCCACGTACAACCTGCCGTTCAACGTGTTCGTGCTCGTCGGGTTCATGCGCACGCTGCCGAGGGAGCTGGAGGAGGCCGCCGCGGTGGACGGCGCCGGTCCGACCAGGACGTTCGTCAGTGTGATCGTGCCGCTGCTCGGCCCTGGCCTCGCCTCCGTGACGGTCATCAGCTTCCTGCAGAACTGGAACGAGTACTTCTACGCACTGGTCCTGATCCACTCCAAGGACCTGATGACGCTGCCGCTCGGCCTGTTCCAGCTCGGCCAGGCCGCCGACTACGGCACCAACTGGGTCACGCTGTTCGCCGGCATGATGATCACCATCCTGCCGGTGCTGCTCCTGTTCGCCCTCATGCAGAACCGGATCACCAAGGGCCTCACCGCGGGCGCGCTGAAAGGGTGACGCGTCGCCGCACCTTCCGCGACTGGTCCACTGTGGACTCACCGGCCTCGTTGACAACGGCGCGGTCCGGTGGTTAGAAATGATGTTGTGCGTCGCGCGCAGGCTGCTGGCGCTCGGGGGTGTCGTGACGACGATCGTGCTGTTGGCCGCTGTGGTCGTCAGTGGTCGGGACGGCGGTCGCACGCCCGGTGCGCACCACGGTGCGGTGCCGACGGTCGCACAGTGGATGGTGTGGAGTGGCACGGGGGTGCTCGCGATCGTTGTCGTCGTCGCGGTCGTTGTCGTCCGTCGGGCCGAGCGGACGACCGCGCGGCCGGTGCTCGCGTCGTGACCGGGTGGTCGGGCCGGGTGCGCGTCCGTCCACTCCAGACCGCCGGCCGCCGGGACCAGGCCGCGATTGCGCGAGCGGAGCGAGCCAGTGTGACCGAGGGCTTGTGTGAGCGGCCGCCGGCGTCTGGACTGAGCGAGCAGCGGAAGGCCACGAGCGTAGCGAGTCGCCTGAGCAGCGCAGGGAGGGAAGACGCCGGGACCAGGCCGCGAATGCGCGAGCGGAGCGAGCCAGTGTGACCGAGGGCCCTAGTGAGCGGCCGCCGGCGTCTGGACTGAGTGAGCAGCGGAGGGCCACGAGCGTAGCGAGTCGCCTGAGCAGCGCAGGGAGGGAAGACGCCGGGACCAGGCCGCGATTACGCGAGCGGAGCGAGCCAATGTTACAGGACAAGTGAAATGATCTGCATGAACCGTTAAGCTCGGCTGCATGCTCGATGTGCGACGGATGCAGGTGCTGCGCGCGGTGGTCACCAGCGGCTCGGTGACCGCGGCTGCGACGAACCTGGGGTACACGCCCTCCGCGGTGAGCCAGCAGGTGGCCGCGCTGGAGCGGCAGGCCGGGATGGCGCTGCTGGAGCGGATCGGCCGCGGCGTGCGCCCGACCGCGGCGGGGCGGCTGCTGACCGAGCACGCGGCGATCATCGGCAAGCACGTCGCGGAGGCCGAGACCGCGCTCGCCGACCTGCGTGCCGGACGCACCGGCCGGCTCGCGATCCGGTACTTCGCGACCGCGGGTGCCGCGTTGGTGCCGCCCGCGCTGGCGCGGTTGCGCGCCGAGCACCCCGGCGTGCGGGTCGACCTGAAGCTGGTCGACCCGGAGGACCCGCTGCCGGAGGTGGAGCAGGGCCACGCGGATCTCGCGATCGTGGTGAGCCCGCGCGCGGTCCGCGACGGGATCCGGATGGTGCACCTGCTCGACGACCCGTACCGCGCGGTGCTGCCGAAGGGCCATCGCCTCGCCGCCAAGCGGGTGCTGGACCTCGCCGACCTCGCGGACGAGCCGTGGGTCAACAACGAGCTGTCCGCGGGCCCCTGTCTCGAGGTCATGCTCGACGCCTGCGCGGCGGCCGGCTTCAGCCCGAACTTCGTGGTGGAGAGCGACGACTACGCGACCGCGCAGGGCTTCGTCGCCGCGGGTCTCGGCGTGACCCTGATCCCGGGGATGGGGCTGGGCAACCGCCACCCCGCGGTGGTGGTCCGCAAGGTCCGCAAGCCGGAGCCCTACCGCGCCATCTTCGCGGCCGTGCGGGAGACCTCGCTCGCGCAGCCGGCGCTGGCCGGCCTGCTCGACGCACTACGCGACGCCGCGGCGCGGTGACCGGCGCCGGCCACTTCGCACCCGTGCTGCTCGACTTCGTGATCGTTGACGGACGCGACCCCCTCCGTCACGATGGTGAGAAGATTTCGCCAAGTTCGAGCAAGGAGGGGCTATGCGTGCAGAATTTCTTGGCAAGGACCCTGAGTCCACCGAGGGCGATTCGCCTACGCTGTTCGCCACTGACCGGACGGACCGCGTGACGTACATCGCTCAAGGCTGGAGAGTGACCGACCCCCAGGTGCTGGCCGACGTCGGCAAGGTGCCCGATCACGAGACCTTGATCGAGATCCCCGAAGACGTGTTGAAGTACTACGCCCGCCGCTACCAGCAGGAGGAAGGCAACTGACGCTCATCGAGCCCGGTCCTGACTTCGCTCTGCTCTTCCGCACGTTCGAACACACGGCGTTCCGCTTGGAGACGCGAGACCAGTACAACTCGCCGCGTGAGGCTGAGTCATTCCAGAAGTTCGTGGCCGGCGAGCCGGATGTGTCGTATCACGAGAGTTGGCTCGACATGGTGAGGGCGGCGACGACGGAAGGGCGCGTGTTCGCCCGCGTGCGGGTGGTGAGCCTGCCGCTGACCGACTACAGCCGGTTCAGCATGTGGGTGTCCGGCTACACCCGGGAGGCCGGTGACGACATCCGTTACCTCACCCGGGACCAGGCCAAAGCCGCCGACCTGCCGGAGCACGACTTCTGGCTGTTCGACTCCCGCAAGCTGGTCATGATGCACTTCGGTGCGGATGATCGGTTCGTTGGAGCCGAGGTGATCGACGACCCGGCGATCATCGTTGAGCACAACTACTGGCGTGATGTTGCCCGACACCACGCGATCTCACGAAACGAGTTTGTCACCAGGCATGAACAGCGCGATCACGGGCGTTGACGAGGCACGCCACGCACTCGGCAAACGGCTCCGCGAGCTACGAACAGCAGCCACGCTATCGGGCAAAGAACTCGCGGAGGCGTTGTCCTGGCCTCCTTCGAAAGTCTCCAAGATCGAGAACGGCAAGCAGACCCCGACGGATGATGACGTTCGCGCCTGGACCCGGACGACCAACGCCGAGAAGCAGACGGCCAGTCTGCTCGCCGCGCTTCATACCCTCGAGCTGCAGCATGCCGAATGGAACCGGCTCTTGAAGGCCGGTATGAAGTCGCATCAGGGGTCTTTGGCTCAGCAGGACGAGAAGACCAAGCTGTACCGCGGCTTCGAGAACACGGTAATCCCCGGTCTCCTCCAGACTCCCGACTACGCCCGGGCACGCTTCGCGCAAGTGGTCATGGTGCACAAGGTACCGAATGACATCAACGAGGCCGTCCGGGTACGGATGCAGCGGCAAGAGATGCTCTACCGTCCAGACAAACGGTTCCACTTCGTTCTCACCGAGGCGGCTCTCCGCTACCGGCTGGTGTCCGTCGACGTGATGATGGCGCAGCTCGACCGCCTGATGGCTCTGTCCTCGATGCGGAACATCAGGCTCGGCGTGATCGACTTCAAGACCCAATACGTCACCGATCCGCGTCACGGCTTTTGGCTCCTGGACAACGACCTGGTTCGCATTGAGACGTACTCGGCCGAGTTGAACCTGCGGCAGCCGCAGGAGATCGAGCTGTATGGCAGCGTGTTCGAGCAACTGGCGGCGGTGGCCAGCTACGGCGGCACGGCCAGGGCCATCATCACCCAGGTGATGTGTGACCTGGCCGAAGACGCGGAGGAGGCTGGCGCGTAGTTTCGCCGCATCGATCACCTCGAATTATTTCGAGCAATACCTCGAAATTTTCTGACTACGCCGCAACAGTCTGCTTACTCTCCAAGAGCGCCCACCTCGCTGACCTTGGAGAAGACCATCGTGACGACGTTTGTCCCCCTGCTGAGCCAAGACCAGATTGGCCGCCTGCCCAAGCGGGCCCAGGAAGTGGTGGAGTACCGCAAGAGCGGGTTGAGCCTGAACCACGTGCAGGGCTGCTCACTCGGTTGTGCCTACTGCATCCGGCACACCTACGGCTTGTGGGACCAGAACCAGCCGCGGGCGCTGATGACGGACGCCGAGGCGGTTGAGGAACTGGTGAGTCATCGCTACTTCACGCCGCACGTCACGCCGATCCAGCTGTTCAACCGCGCGACCGAACCGTTCTTGCCGAAAGTGCGGCCGCACACCTTCGCGGTACTTGAGGACCTGGACGAGCGCCGGCTGACGAATCACGTGTTGGTCATTACTCGCCACCAGCTGAAGCCCGAGGACGCAGACCGGCTCAACCGCCTTCATCACCTCAAGGTGACGCTGCTGTTCACGTACTCCGGCATCGACAACCAACAGGTTGAGCCGTACCCCTCGCACGTCGCGGCCGACTCGCTCAAGCTCATGAGCGCTCCAGGCCGGCGACGGTATCGCACCGTGTTGTACTGGCGGCCCCTCGTTCCCGGCCTCAACGACACCGACGAGCACCTGGCCGCTGCCTGCGAACTGAGCAAACACGCCGACGCGACCGTGTTCACCGGCTTATTCTACCGGGACCAGATCGCGGACTACTACAAGGCGAACGGCATCCCCGAGCCGTACGACAGCACGGCCCGCCGCAAGATCGTGCCCGAGACGCTGGAAACCCGAGTGCTCGCCACATTCTCGAACTCGCCGGCTCTGTTCCGTAAGACGTCCTGCGCGGTCTCGTATGCCCACGGCCTGGCGGACTACAACGGCCATTACGGCATCCCCGAACTCTGTGACATCTGCCCGCTTGGTCAGGTCGAGCGCTGCGCCAAGGCGCGCCGCATCCCAACCGCAGAAGACGTACACGACGTTGCCCGCGTGTTGCCCGAAGCGGAGGCACTTCAGGTCGTAGACATCGGCGGGCGGGCGGCCATCGTGTCGGGCCTGGATGACGAACAGCCGCGCTACTTCCTGCAGCACGCGCTCGGCTTCCAGGTTCACGACACCCGCCACCCGCACCACGCGAACCGCCATGGTCGCGCCGACATCGGATGGAAGGACGAACCACGTCATGACTGACTGGAAGAACCTCAGCTATGTCGTCGTAGATGTCGAGGGCAACGGCCACCAGCCTCCCGACCTGGTGGAACTGGCCGCCGTGCCGGTGGTGGACGGGACCATCGGCGAGCCGACGAGTTGGTTGGTTCAGCCCGACCAGCCCATCACCCACTTCGCCCGGAAGATCCACGGCATCAGCAACGAGCAGGTGGTCGATGCCCCTGTGTTCGGCCTCGTCGAGGCTGACGTCCTCAAGGCGTTGGACGCCTCGGCCCTGATCGCCCACAACGCGCACGTCGATGTCGGGGTCCTCCAGCGCAAGCTCGGCGGCTGGGAGTGCCCCGAGGTGTTCGACACGCTCAAACTTGCCCGGCGCCTCCTGCCGGGACGAGACAGTTACAAGCTCGGCTCGCTGGTCCGCGAGTTCGACCTCGCCAGCGGGCTTGACGATGACTTCCGGGACCTCCAGCCGCATCGGGCTACCTATGACGTGCTGGTGACGGCACGGCTGTTTGTCCACCTAGCGGATCGGCGGACGCTCGACGAGCTACGCGACCAACCGTCAGGAGGTGGCCGCGATGAGGAGCCAGCTCTCTTCTGACGAGCTGACGGAGATCCTCGCCAGGCTCGCCGGTTCTTCCTGTTTCCCGAGTCGGCCAGGAGAATTGCTCGGGATATGGGTTCGTTACCTATCGCCGATAATCTCGTCGACTTTTCACGCGAACAGTCCACCAAACAAAGAAAGTCACGCTGAGTAATGTGACATGTGCGTGGTCGACCGGTGACGTTCGGCACTGAACTGGGGGCCTGTCCGTAACGCACGATTGCTCTCGGCTTTGGGATCCGAGGAGCGGAGCGCGGCGGAATGGACCAGGATTATCAACCGTTTTGTATGGCGGATCCGTCGTTCTACGACGCGATGTACTCAGAAGACACCGCCGGTGAGTCGTTCGCCACCGCGGCCCGCTCCCTGCCGGCGGGGTGGACGCTGCGCGAGCAGGACGACTGGTTCGTGATCAACCCCCGGGTCCGGCAGGAACTCCCGTCGCAGGGCTGGAAGATCCACGCCTCCGCCGCCATGGACAACGCGGACAAGGTGCTCGACACCGTCTGGGAGTACTGCGTCGCCCGCGGCATCTCGTTCAAGTTCCTGCGGTCCAGCACGGCGCTGCTCGCCCGCGTCTCCAAGTACGCCCCGCGCGGTTACGCCGGCAAGCTCGTCACGATCTACCCGACCGACGACACGGCGTGCGAGAAGATCCTCACCGAGCTCGGCGAGCAGCTCGCCGGCGAGGCGAGCCCGTACATTCTCAGCGATCTGCGCTGGGGCCAAGGCCCGTTGTTCGTCCGGTACGGCGCGTTCGTCAACCGGCACACGGTGGACAGCACGGGCGTGGTGGTCGAGGCGATCGCCGACCCGGACGGCAACCTCGTCGCGGACCGCCGCGACCCGGTGTTCTACCTGCCGCCGTGGGTGACGCTGCCCGCGTTCCTCGAACCTCACATGGCCGCCCGCAACGCGGTCACCACCACCGACCTGCCGTACACCATCGAGCGGGTGCTGCACTTCTCCAACGGCGGCGGCATCTACGCGGGCCGCGACACCCGCACCGGCAAGGAGGTGGTCCTCAAGGAGGCCCGCCCGCACGCCGGCCTCGACTCGTGGGGCCACGACGCGGTCCGCAGGCTCGGCCGCGAGTACGAGACGCTGAAGGCGCTCGCCGGCATCCCCGGCATCCCGGCCGTGCACGACCTGTTCTGGCTCGGCGAGCACCGCTTCCTCGTCATGGACTTCGTCGACGGCGACGTGCTCGGCAAGGCGATCGTGCTGCGCTACCCGCTGATCGACCCGACCGCGACAGACAAGGAGTACGCCGAGTTCTCGGCGTGGGCGACCGACATCCACCGTCAGGTCAGCGAGACCGTCGCGCAGGTGCACGAGCGCGGCATCGTCTACGGCGACCTGCACCTGTTCAACATCGTGGTGCGCGAGGACGACACGATCGCGTTGCTGGACTTCGAGGTCACCGCGCCGGTCGAGGAGGCGACCCGCCCCGGTCTCAACAACCCCGGGTTCGCCCCGCCGCGCGATGCGCACGGGTTCGACATCGACAACTACGCGCTCGCGTGCCTGAAGTTCGCACTGTTCCTGCCGATGACCAACCTGCTCGGCTTGCACCGGTTGAAGGCGCGGCACTTCGCGGAGATCATCACCGAGCATTTCCCGGTGGCACGCGACTTCCTCCAGCCCGCGGTCGACACGGTCGTGCCGCCCGGGACCCCGGAGACGTCGAACCCGCGCCTCGAGCCCGACCCCGCCGCGTGGCCCGCGATGCGCGACGAACTGGTCCGTTCGATCGTCGCGAGCGCCACCCCGGACCGCGACGACCGGCTGTTCCCCGGCGACCCGCAGCAGTTCGCGGTCGGCGGCCTCGGTCTCGCCTACGGAGCGGCCGGCGTGCTGTACGCGCTGGACGTCACCGGCGCCGGGCGCTTCGAACAGTACGAGAACTGGCTGATCAAGCGCGCGACCAGCCCGCGAGGCGGCAGCAGGCTCGGCCTCTACGACGGGCTGCACGGCGCCGCGTTCACGTTGGCGCACCTCGGTTACCGGCAGGAGGCACTCGACGTCGTCGACATCTGCCTTCGGGAGAACTGGGAGTCGATGGGCCACGACCTGCTCGGCGGCATCTCCGGGTTCGGTATGAACCTGCTGCACCTCGCGGACGTCACCGGCGAGCCGGCCCTGCGGGTGGCCGCTGGCAAGGCGGCGTCGCTCGTCGCCGACGCGCAAGGCCCCGAGGAGAATACCGACGACGACAACCCGATCAGCGGGTCGGGGCAGCCGTGGGCAGGCCTGTTCCGCGGCCGGTCGGGTGCCGCGCTGTTCCTGATCCGCATGTACGACGACACCGGCGACGCGTCCTACCTCGACCGGGCGGCGGACGCGTTGCGGTTCGACCTGCGGCGCTGCATCACCCGCGACAACGGCACACTCGAGGTCAACGAGGGCTGGCGGTCCATGCCCTACCTCGACGGCGGCAGCATCGGCATCGGCGTGGTGCTCGACGAGTACCTGCGCCGCAGACCGGACGAGCGGTTCGCGACCGCCGCGACCGCGGTGGCCAGGACCGCGCGGTCACCCATGTACATCCTGCCGGGCCTGTTCACGGGCCGTGCCGGTGTGCTCACCTACCTGGCCGGGCGCACCGACCACCCTGCGACCGACGTGGACGTGGCCCGGCAGGTCCGCAACCTGGCCTGGCACGCGCTGCCTTTCGGTGAGGGCATCGCCTTCCCCGGTACCGGACTGCTGCGGCTGTCCATGGATCTCGCTACCGGCACCGCCGGCGTGCTGCTCGCGCTGGGCGCGGCACTGCACGACCAGCCGGTGCACGCCCCGCTGCTCGCTCCGTCCCGCGGTCCGGCCGCCGGACGGGGCGAGCCACCACAGACCCCCGCGCCAGCAGGCGTGGGCCAGTAGGAAACATCGCGACAAAGGAGCCAATCATGGCACTTCTCGACCTCCAGGGCATGGAAGCCGCCCCTCAGACCGCCGCCGGTGGCAGCAGCAACTCCGGCCACAGCTGCCCGTCGGGCCTGTCCGTCGCTCTGTGCGGCGGCACGTCCGGCCTGAGCGTGCTGATCTGCCACTGACGTCCGCTGGCGTCGTAGCGGGACGCGGTCCCGGACAACTGGCGTTTGTCCGGGGCCGCGGCCCTTGTTCAGAAGGGTAACTCGTGACTGCTTTCGCGGAGGTGGTCCGAAAGGCTGGTGGCTGGCTGCCGCTGATCGGTGTCAGTTCGTTGCTCGGCACGCTCGGTGCTCTCGCGCTGCCGCTGGTACTCGGCCGGGCCGTCGACACGATCGTGTCCGGTGGCTCGTCTGTCTGGTTCTGGGCGGCGGCCGGGCTGGTGGTCCTGGGGATCGCGTCCGACCTGGTGGACGCGTTCGCCGGCACGGCGTGCGTCGCCGGGACGACCGCGTGGCTGCGGGACCGGCTGGTGCGCCATGTGCTCAGCGCCGGGCCTCGGCACGGGTTCGACACCGGCGACCTGGTGAGCCGGGTGTCCGGCAACGCCGCGCAGGCCGCGTACGCCGGGCCCAGCGTGGTGACCGTGTGGATGGCCGTGCTGCCGCCGGTCGGCAGCCTGGTTCTGTTGGTGTACCTGGACATCTGGCTCGCGGTGGCGTTCCTCGGCGGCGTCGCGCTGGTCGGGGTGGTGCTGCGGGTGTTCACGACGCGCACCGCGGCGGTGGTGACCGCGTACCTCCAGACGCAGGGCCGGATCGCCGCGCGGCTGTCGGAGTCGCTCGCGGGCGTGCGCACGATCGCCGCGGCCGGCACGCTGGCGCGCGAGGAGCGGCGGGTGCTCGCGGACCTGCCCGCGCTGCACGAGCAGGGGATGCGCAGCTGGCGGGTGCTGTCCGGGTCGGCGGCGCAGGCGGCGGTGGTGGGGCCGCTGGTGTTGGTGGCCGTGCTGGGGACCGGGGGACTGGGGCTGGCGGCCGGGCGGCTGACGCCCGGGGAGCTGTTCGCGGCCGGGCAGTACGCGATGCTCGGCGCGGGGCTCGGGGGACTGACGAGTGTGTTCGGGCAGCTGGCGCGGGCCAGGGCCGGCGCGACGCGGGTCGGTGAGGTGCTGGCCGTGCCGGCGGTGCCGTACGGGTCGCGGGCGCTGCCGGTGGGGACGGGACGGCTGGAGTTCCGCGGGGTGACCGTCGGCGATCTGCTGAGCGACGTGTCGTTCGCGGTGCCCGGCGGCGCGTCGGTGGCCGTGGTCGGCCGGTCCGGCGCGGGGAAGTCGGTGCTGGCGAGTCTCGCCGCCCGGCTGCGGGACCCGGACACCGGCGCGGTGCTGCTGGACGGCGTGCCGCTGTCCCTGTTGTCGCACCACGCGTTGCGGTCGGCGGTGGGCGTGGCGTTCGAGCGCCCGCACCTGGTCGGCGCGACCGTGGGCACCGCGATCGGCGGCACCGGCGCGGACGTCGAGGCGGCCGCGCGGGCGACCTACGCACACGACTTCGTGAGCCGGCTGCCGGAGGGTTACGCGACACCGCTGGCCGACGCCCCGATGTCCGGCGGCGAGCTGCAGCGGCTCGGGCTCGCTCGGGCGTGGCCCGCGCAGCGCCTGCTGGTGCTCGACGACGCGACGTCCAGTGTGGACATGGTGACCGAGATGCGGATCAGCGAGACGTTGACCGACGCGGGCGGGCGCACCCGGCTGCTGGTGACGCACCGGAGGTCGACCGCGGCGCGCGCGGACCTCGTGGTGTGGCTGGAGTCCGGGCGGGTGCGGGCATTCGGTCCGCACGAGCGGCTGTGGTCGGACGCGGGTTATCGGGAGGTGTTCGGGTGAGGCGCGAGCTCCGCTTCGCCGTCGGGTCGCTGCGGTCGAGACCGCTGCTCGCGCTCGTGGCGTGGTCGCTGCCGGAGGCCCTGCCGGCCGCCGTGTCGGGACTGGCCGTCGCCAAGGCGGTCGACAACGGGTTCCTCGCCGGGCGACCAGGACTCGGGCTCGCGTGGCTCGGCTCGCTGCTGTTCGTGTCGGCGGTCGGCGCGGTCGGCACCCGGATGGTGTTCCGCAGGCTCGGCGATCTCGCGGAGCCGTTCCGCGACGACCTCGTCCAGCGCGTCGTCGGCGGCGCGCTGCGCAACGGCGCCGCCGGCCGGCCCGACCGCGGCGCGCTCGCGCGGCTGACCCGGCAGGTCGAGATCGTCCGCGACACCTACGCGGGCCTTGTCGTCATCGTGCGCGGGTTCGTCGTCACGGTGATCGGCGTCGTCGTCGGGCTGCTGTCCGTCGCGCCCGTCATCGGGCTGCTCATCCTGCCGCCCTTTCTGTTGGGGCTCATCGGTTTCGTTGCCATGTTGGGGCTCGCCGCGGCCCGCCAGCGCGCCTCGGTCCTCGCCGACGAGCGCCTCGGTGACGCGGCCGGCTCGGTCTTCGCCGGCGTCCGCGACGTCACCGCCGGCGGCACGGAGGACACGGCCGCCGCGCTCGTCGCTCAGCCGGTCGCCGAGCAGGCCGCCGCGGAGCGCGCGCTCGCCGGGGTCGCCGCACTGCGCACCGCCTGCTTCGCCGTCGGCGGCTGGCTGCCGCTGCTGGTACTGCTGTTCGCCGGGCCGTGGCTCGTGTCCACCGGGCTCACCGCGGGCGCGATCATGGGTGGCGCCACGTACGTCCTGTTCGGACTCCAGCCCGCGCTGCAGAACTTCGTCGCCGGGGTCGGCGGCAGCGGGCTGCGGTTCGTGATCACGCTCGGCCGGGTGCTCGACGCGAGCAGTGTGCGGCCGGTCCCGGAGATGGCGCACCCGCCCGCCGACGGTCACACAGTCACGCTGCGGGACGTCACGTTCGCGTACGGGCCGCACGCGGAGCCGGTGGTCCGGCACCTCGACCTCACCGTCGCCGAGGGCGAGCACCTCGCGATGGTCGGGCCGAGCGGCATCGGGAAGTCCACGGTGGTGAGCCTGGTGTGCGGGCTGCTGCGGCCCGACGACGGCGAGGTCGAGCTCGGCGGGGTGCGCGCCGCGGACCTGTCACCGGCGGAGCTCGCCGCGACCCGCGTGCTGATCCCGCAGGAGGCGTACGTGTTCGCCGGCACGCTGCGCGAGAACCTCACCTACCTGCGGGCCGATGCGACCACCGCCGACCTCGACGCCGCGGTCGCCGCGCTCGGCGCGGACCTCGGCGACTACGACGCCGTGCTGCGTCCCGCGGAGATGTCCGCTGGCGAGCGCCAACTCGTCGCGCTCGCCCGCGCCTACCTGTCGCCCGCGCGGCTCGTCGTGCTCGACGAGGCGACCTGCCACCTCGACCCGGCCGCCGAACGGCGCGCGGAACAGGCGTTCGCCGCCCGGCCGGGCACGCTGGTCGTGATCGCGCACCGGATCAGCTCCGCGCTGCGTGCCGACCGGATCCTGGCGCTCGACAGCGCGGGCGCGGCCGTCGGCGACCACGCGACCCTCCTGCGGATCTCGCCGCTCTACCGCGACCTGCTCGGGCACTGGGAGGCCGGCCGGACCCCGGCCTCACAGCCAGCCTGAGTCGGTGGCGATCCGGATCGCGTCGATCCGGCTGCGGGCGCCGGTCTTGTTCATGGCGTTGGACAGGTAGTTGCGCACGGTGCCCGGCGACAGCGACAGCTGCTTCGCGATCTCCGGCCCGCTCGCGCCCTCCGCCGCCAGCCGCAGCACGTGGATCTCCCTCGGTGTGAAGGGGTTGCTCCCCACCGACAGTGCGGCGATCACGAGGCTCGTGTCGATCACCGTGCCGCCGTCGGCCACGCCGCGGATGGCATGGAGCAGCCGGGCGGCCGGCGCGTTCTTGTCGATCAGGCCGGACACGTCGGCCGCGAGCAGTCGTTTGAGCAGCCCGACCGGCCGTTTGACCGACAGAGCCACGATCTGGCACTCCGGCAGCCGCTTGCGCAGCTCGTGCACGGTCGTCAGTCCCTGGTTCTCCGGCAGGTCCGCCGACACCACCACGACGTCCGGTCGCAGGCGCACCGCCACCGAGACCGCTTTCTGACCGCATTTCAGATCGGCGATGACCTCGATGTCCTCCTCGTCGGACAGCAGGCTCACGAGCGCGGTGCGCAGGAGATCCATGTCTTCCGCGAGCAACACCCGAATGGATCTCGCATCGTCGTGCTCCACCGAGTCACTGAAGCGACGTGGTGCCATTCCTCTCCTCCCGTCCGGTCGACGACGTGAGACGGGGCGACCCCATCCGATCGGCGTCCCATAGGGAGGTCATAAAGAGAGCAATTCGCGTTACATGCTGTACATCTGTTGGAGTAATCTTGGAAACAAACCATCCGGATAGGCGCGCAAAGACTACTTGGAATATGCGGCGGAATTTCCGGATGGGGTATCAGTTGCCCGCTTGGCGGAATGTTGCCAGATTTACCACAATTCGGCCGTCTGGCGCAGGCGTATTACTGCACCTGCGCCAGACGGTGCGAATATTCAGAGAGCTCAGACCTGCGGCACGGCCGCGGTCATCCGGGACTGCACGAGCGGGGTGTAACCGGCGGTATGCCCGTTCCCGTTGGGGTGGTAGGACTCCAGGACCGGGTTGGACAGCCCGTTGAGCCACTCGACGTCGTCGCACACCGCGTGGCCGGTGAAAGCCGTGCGGACGTCGACGAAGCCGAACCCGTGTGCGGCCGCCCGCCCACTGGTCGTGGTGGCCAGCAGGTCGGCGGTCTGGTTCAGCGAAGCCTGCTCGCTGGGGCTGATCCTGGCGCCCGCGTTGCACTCCTCGCCGTTGAACAGCCTCGGGTAGCCGACCACGACGACCCGCGCGTTGGGCGCCCGCGACCGGATCTGGGTGTAGAGGTTGTTGAGCGCCCCGGGGAGCGTGTTGCGGATGTAGTTGTTGGCGTTGTTGATCTCCGTGGTGCACGTCCACGGCCACGGGTACGCGCACTGGGTGATCACGTCGGCGAAGCCGGCGTCGTTGCCGCCGACCGACACGGTCACGTAGGCGGTGCCCGTGTTGAGGCTGCCCAGTTGGTTGAGCACGTCGGGCACGCGGGCGCCGGAGCAGGCGGCGAAGGTGAGCGGCGCGCCGATGCGGGCCGCGACCTGCACCGGGTAGGCCTGCGGGGAGCGGTAGCAGGCACCGCTGTCGGAGTAGTAGTTCCTGGTGCCGACACCGGACGAGTACGAGTCGCCGAGCGCGGTGTAGGGTCCGGCGACCGCCGCGGCCTGGTCGACGCCGACCAGGCTGAGCAGGGCGACGACCGCGGTGACGAACGCTGATCTGATGGGGGTTTTACGGGTCCGCATGGGCTGCCTCCACACGTAACAGGGGAGTCCGGGAGACCGGACAACGATCAGCGTGCGGCGTGGCGGCGGGCCCGGCAATCGCCCGTTACGGTAGAAGTTTTCGAGCTACCCGGGAGAGTCGCAACTTTCTGTCAACCTCGGCCGGTACGCCTGGTGCGGTATCAAGGGGCCGGCGGCTACGCCCTGGGGAGTAGAGCCGTGTCCGTTCCAGGGCGGACGCGCTGTCCGGGTCCGGGCCGCAAGCTAGTCGGAACGCCCCATGACGTCGTGGGGCACGCCGCGGGAGGCCGGGCATGGGCAGTGCGGAGAGGCTGCTGCCGGACCTGCTCGCGCGCCGGGCCGCCGTCCTCGGCGCGTCCGCGCTGCTCACCCACCACGACCACCGGGCTGGCACGACCCGCACGCTCGGCTGGTCCGAGGTGGACGCCGCGGTCGACTCGGTCGCCGCGTGGGCCAGGGCCCGGTCGGCGCCGGGGGACCGGGTCGCGGTGCTCGCCGCCCAGGGCCCGGAGTGGGTGATCGCGTTCCTCGGCGTGCTGCGCGCCGGGCGGATCGCGGTGCCGCTGCACTCGCCCCGCGTCCCGGTGAACACCTGCCGTCTGGCGCGGGCGCTGCGGGACAGCGCGCCGGCGCTGTGCCTGACCACCCACGCCGATCTCGCGCTGGTCAAGGGTTTCGTCGCGGAGCTGGCGACCACCGTGGCCGCGGTCGACGACCTGCCGCCCGCCCGCTGCCCACCGCCGGTCCTGAGCCCGGACGACGTCGCCTACCTGCAGTACTCGTCTGGCTCGACCGGTCCGCCGACCGGCATCATGGTCACCCACGGCAACGTGGTGGCCAACGCGCGGCAGGCCATGCAGGCCTACGGCGCCGACGTCGGGTCGGTGTCGGTGAGCTGGCTGCCGCTGTTCCACGACATGGGCCTGGTGCTGGCGGTCGCCGGGCCGGTGGTGCACGGCATGCGCACGGTGCTGATGGACCCGGTGGCGTTCCTCGAGCGGCCGGTGCGGTGGCTGCGGGCGCTCGCCGAGCACCCGGACACGGTGACGGCCGCGCCGAACTTCGCGTACGGGTTCGCGGCGGCCAGGGTCACCGCGGCCGACCGCGCCGGCCTCGACCTGACCGGCGTCCGCACGATGATCAACGGCGGCGAGCCGGCGGAGCCCGGCACCATCGACTGGTTCCACCGCACGTTCGCCGAGTGCGGCCTGCGGCCGGAGACCCACCGGGTGTCCTACGGCCTCGCCGAGGCGACCGTGCTCATCTCCACCACGCCGCCCGGCCGGTGCCGGCGTGTCACGGCCGACCGCGCGCGGTTGGGGTTGGGCGAGTTGGTGCCGAGCGCGACCGGCGTGACGCTGATGTCGTCCGGGCGGCCCGCCGGCCAGGAGGTGCGGATCGTCGACGGCGGCCGGGTGCTGCCCGACGACCGGGTCGGCGAGATCTGGGTGCGCGGGCCGAACGTCGGCGCCGGCTACTGGGGCGACGCGGAACGCACGGCCGCGACGTTCGGCGCGACCCTCGCCGGTGTCGACGGGGTGTGGCTGCGCACCGGCGACCTCGGTGTGTGGCACGAGGACGAGCTGTACGTCACGGGCCGCACCAGTGACGTGATCGTGCTCGACGGCCGCAGCCACTACCCGCAGGACATCGAGTCGGTCGTCGAGTCCGCGCACCCGGCGATCCGGTCGCACCACGTCGCCGCGGTCGCGGTGCCTGGCCCGGACGGCGACCGGGTCGTGGTGCTGGCCGAGCGGTCGCGGTGGATGGTGCGGGTGGATCTCGCGGAGGTCGCCGCGGCCGTCCGCGCGGCGATGACCGGCGGCGTGCCCGTGGAGGTGGTGCTGCTCGAGCCGGGCGCGCTGCCCTGCACGTCCAGCGGCAAGGTGTCCCGGTCGGCCAGCAGGAAAGCCTTTCTCGATGGAGTGCTGGTACCGGGCACGTAAGGTCGGGGTCATGTGCCGAAACATCACCGCGCTGCGCGGTCTGGAGCCCGTCGCCACCGCCGAGGAGATCGAGGCGGCCGCGCGCCAGTACATCCGCAAGGTCAGCGGCATCCAGTCCGTGTCGGACAACACCCGCGACGCGTTCGAGGCCGCGGTCGCCGAGGTCGCCGCCACCACCACGCGCCTGCTCGCGGATCTGCCACCGCGCAAGCAGCCGCCGACGACGATCCCGCCGCTGCGCCGCCCGGAAGTACAGGCCCGCATAGCCGCAAAAGCCGCCGCCAAAAACTAGTGACATTGGCTCGCTCCGCTCGCGTATTCGCGGCCTGGACCCGGCGTCTTCCCTCCCTGCGCTGCTCAGGCGGCTCGCTTCGCTCGCGGCCTTCCGCTGCTCGGTCAGTCCAGACGCCGGCGGCCACTCACACAAGCCCTCACACCCTCTGTGAGTGGGCCCACCTCGTAGGGCACGGACAGTGAACACGGGGTAAAGTCGCAGGTCGCCCGGTCGCCGCCAACGGCCTGGTGCGCTGTCTGCCCAACGCGTGCGCAGCAGCCCCCATTACTTCGGAGGATCCGTTGCGCCTGCGTCCGGTCGGTGGTCGATGACCGCCGTCTACGAAGACTCCCTGCTCGAGGCCCTGATCGCGCCGTTGGCGCGTTTCAGTGGCGCCGCCGCGGCCGCGCCACGCACGTTGGTCGACGTCCTCGCCGACACCGCCCGCCGGCACCCGCTGGCGCCCGCGATCGATGACGGTACGACCACGCTCAGTTACCAGTCGCTTCTGGTGGCTGTCGACGAGCTGCGGCAGAAGCTGGCCGCGGAGGGCGTGGGCGTCGGGGACCGGGTGGGTGTGCGGGTGCCGTCGGGCACCGTGGACCTGTACGTGTCGATCCTAGCCGTGCTCGCCGCGGGTGCGGCGTATGTGCCGGTCGACTTCGAGGACCCGGACGAGCGCGCCGATCTGGTGTTCGGCGAGGCCGGCGTGTGCGCGGTAGTCGGTGAGGGCCGCGCGCTGACGATGCGGGATGTGCCGTCGGGCCGCTCTGTCGCGCCGGGCCCGGACGACGACGCGTGGATCATCTTCACCTCCGGCTCGACCGGGAAACCCAAGGGTGTCGCGGTCTCGCACCGCTCGGCGGCGGCGTTCGTCGACGCGGAGGCGCGTCTGTTCGTCACGGACGACCCGATCGGCCCGGACGACCGGGTGCTCGCGGGCCTGTCGGTCGCGTTCGACGCGTCCTGCGAGGAGATGTGGCTCGCGTGGCGGGGCGGCGCGTGCCTGGTGCCGGCGCCGCGCTGGCTGGTGCGCACCGGCGTCGACCTTGGTCCGTGGCTGGTGGAGCAGGAGATCACGGTCGTGTCCACGGTGCCGACGCTGGTCGCGCTGTGGCCCGCGGAGGCGCTGCTGGACGTCCGCCTGCTGATCCTGGGCGGCGAGGCCTGCCCGACCGAGCTGGCCGAGCGCCTTGCCGTCGACGGCCGCGAGGTGTGGAACACCTACGGCCCGACCGAGGCGACGGTGGTCGCGTGCGGCGCACGCATGACCGGCACCGGTCCGGTGCGGATCGGGTTGCCGCTCGCCGGCTGGGAGCTGGCGGTCGTTGACCGGGCCGGCGAGGTCGTGCCCATGGGCGGCGAGGGCGAGCTGGTGATCGGCGGGGTCGGCCTGGCCCGCTACCTGGACCCGGCGAAGGACGCGGAGAAGTACGCGCCGCTGCCCGCGCTCGGCTGGTCCCGCGCCTACCGCAGCGGCGACCTGGTCCGCGCGGAGCCCGAGGGCCTGGTGTTCCTCGGCCGCGCCGACGAGCAGGTCAAGCTCGGCGGCCGCCGGATCGAGCTGGGGGAGATCGACGCGGCGCTGCAGGCGCTGCCGAACGTCACCGGCGCGGCCGCGGCCGTGCGCACGACCGTGAGCGGCACACAGCTGCTCGTCGGCTACGTCGTGTCGCCCGACTTCGACGAGCGGGGCGCGATCACGCGGCTGCGCGAGGCCATGCCGGCGGCGCTCGTGCCCCGGCTCGCGGTTGTCGACACGCTGCCGACCCGCACGTCCGGCAAGGTCGACCGCGCCGCGCTGCCCTGGCCGCTGGACGTTTCCGCGACCGAGTCGGTCGCGCTGCACGGCACCCAGGCGTGGCTGGCGGCACGCTGGGGCGACGTTCTCGGCGTGCCGGCGACCGCACCGGGCGCCGACTTCTTCGCCTCCGGCGGCGGCAGCCTCGCCGCGGCCCGGCTCGTGTCGATCGTCCGCGCCGAGCACCCCACGATGTCGGTCGGCGACGTCTACCACCATCCGACGCTCGCGGCGCTGGCCGCGCGGCTCGACGAGCTGGCGGGCTCGCCGGCGTCGACCCGCGAGATCGCGCCGGTGCCCCGCCGCGCCGGCGTGATCCAGACCCTCGCGATGCTGCCGCTGCTGAGCATCGTCGGACTGCGCTGGGCCGTGGTGCTCGCCGCGCTCGGCAATGTCACCGGTGCCGTCGGCTACTTTCCGTGGACCGTGTCGTGGTGGCTGGTCGGCGCGGGTTGGCTGCTGCTGTTCAGCCCGCCCGGCCGGCTCGCGGTCGCCGCCGGTGGCGCCCGGCTGCTGCTGCGTGGCGTCAAGCCGGGGACCTATCCCCGCGGCGGCAACGTGCACCTGCGGCTGTGGGCGGCGGAGCAGCTCGCCGAGCGGTCCGGCGCGGCCGACCTCGCCGGCTCCTGGCTCACGCACTACGCCCGCGCGCTCGGCGCCAAGATCGCGGCCGACGTCGACCTGCACTCGCTGCCCCCGGTCACCGGCATGCTGCGGGTCGGGCGGGGCGCGGCCGTCGAGCCGGAGGTGGACCTGTCCGGCCACTGGGTCGACGGCGACGTCGTGCACCTCGGCAAGATCCGGATCGGCGCCGGCGCGGTCGTCGGCGCCCGCAGCACCCTGTTCCCCGGCGCGCGGATCGGCAAGCGCGCCGAGATCGCGCCCGGCTCCGGCGTGGTCGGCGCGGTGCCCACCGGGCAGCGCTGGTCCGGGGTGCCCGCGGTGAAGCAGGGCAAGGCGGCCCGCCGCTGGCCGAAGGCCCGCCCGGCGCGGCCGAGGACCTGGCTCGCGATCTACGACACCACGTCGGTCGTGCTCGGGCTGCTGCCGGTGCTGTCCGCGCTGCCGGCGCTGTGGCTGCTGGTCGCGCTGCTCGGCGCGACGCCGACGCTCGGCGCCGCGCTCGCGGCCGTGCCCGCGGTGACCGTCGCGTGGCTCGCGACGCACGCGCTCGTCACGCTGGTGTCCGTGCGGCTGCTCGCCATCGGCCTGCGCGAGGGCTACCACGCGATCCGCGGCCGGGTCGCGTGGCAGGCGTGGACGACGCTGCGGCTCATGGACTCCGCCCGCAGCGTGCTGTTCCCCTTGTACGCCAGCCTGTTCACGCCGGTGTGGCTGCGTGCGCTCGGCATGCGGGTCGGTCGCAACGTCGAGGCGTCCACGGTGGTGGCGCTGCCGGCGATGACGACCATCGGCGACGGCGCGTTCCTCGCCGACGACACCATGGTCGCCTCCTACGAGCTGGGTGGCGGCTGGCTGCGGATCGCGGCGGTGCGGGTCGGCAAGCGCGCGTTCCTCGGCAACTCCGGGATGGCCGCGCCGGGCCGGTCGGTGCCCAAGCGCGGACTCGTCGGCGTGCTGTCGACGGCGCCGAAGGGGGCCAAGACCGGCAGCTCCTACCTCGGCATGCCGCCGATGAAGCTGCCGAGAGTCGCCGAGGGCGGCGACGCGGGCCGCACCTACGAGCCGCCGCGCCGGCTGCTGGTCGCCCGTGCGCTCGTGGAGCTGTGCCGGGTGCTGCCGATGATGGGCTCGGTCGCGCTCGCGGTGCTGGTGCTCGGCGCGCTCGCCTCGTTCGGCTTCCCGCTCGCCTTGTTGTTCGGCGGGCCGCTGCTGGCCGGCGCCGGGCTGGTGGCGTGCGCGGTCGCGGTGGCGGTGAAGTGGTTGCTGGTCGGGCGGTTCCGGGCCCGCAACCATCCGCTGTGGTCGTCGTTCGTGTGGCGCAACGAGCTGGCGGACACGTTCGTCGAGGTTCTCGCGGTGCCGTGGCTCGTCGGCTCGGTCGGCGGCACGCCGCTGATGAACCTGTGGCTGCGGGCCATGGGCGCGCGGATCGGGCGCGGCGTGTGGTGCGACTCGTACTGGCTGCCGGAGGCGGACCTGGTCCAACTCGGTGACGGCGCGACCGTCAACCGGGGGTGCGTTGTGCAGACACACCTGTTCCATGATCGGATCTTGCGCATGGACCAGGTGACCCTCTCCGCCGGCGCGACGCTCGGCCCGCACGGCATCGTGCTGCCCGGCACCACGGTCGGCGCGCACACGTGCGTCGGGCCGGCGTCGCTCGTGATGGCTGGTGAGCGGATGCCGGCCGGCACCCGCTGGCTGGGCAACCCCGTCGCGGCATGGCGTTAAGACCCACTGACCTGCTGGGGCACGGCAACTCCGGCTACCGAGTGTCGCACTACGACCTCGAGCTGTCGACCAAGCCGGCGACCGGCCGGGTGTCGGCGCGGGCACGGCTGACCGTGGTCGCGTCGGCCTCCGATCTGGCGCTGGCACTGGACTTCGGGCCGTTCCGGGTCGAGCGGGTGCTCGTCGACGGCAAGCCGGCGCGGTGGGTGCACCGCAACGGGAAGCTGCGGGTCCGCGGGCCTTTCCTTGTGGACACGCCGTTCGCGATCGAGGTCCGCTACGCCGGGCGGCCCGCGCCGGTCCGCACCCGGCACTGGGGCGAGGTCGGCTGGGACGAGCTGGCCGACGGGGTGATCGTGGCGAGCCAGCCGATCGGCGCGCCGTCGTGGTTCCCGTGCAACGACCTCGTGGGGGAGAAGGCGACCTACCGGATCACGGTGACCGCGCCCGCGGCGTACTCGGTGGTGGCGAACGGGGTGCTCGCGGAGCGGGCCCCGGGCGGGAGCACCACCACGTGGACCTACGTGCAGGCCGCCCCCATGGCCGCCTACCTCGCGACCGTCCAGATCGGGCCGTACGAGCAGTGGCTGCTGATCGGGGGGCAGTCGGTCGCGGCGCCCCGCGGCCTGGAGCGGGCCACCCGGTACGACTTCGGCCGCCAGCCGGCGATGATGGACGTGTTCACCGACCTGTTCGGGCCGTATCCGTTCGCGGAGTACGCGGTGGTGGTGACCGAGGACGAGCTCGAGGTGCCGGTGGAGGCGCAGGGCCTGTCGATCTTCGGCGCGAACCACGTCGACGGGCGCAGGGGACACGAGCGGCTGGTCGCGCACGAGCTGGCGCACCAGTGGTTCGGCAACAGCGTCGGGTTGACGGACTGGCGGCACATCTGGCTCAACGAGGGCTTCGCGGCGCACGCGGAGTGGCTGTGGTCGGAGCGGTCCGGCGGCCCGACGGCCGCGGTGCTGGCCGGGCGCTCGCGGACGCTGCTCGCCGGGCTGCCGCAGAACCTGCTCATCGGCGACCCCACCGCACGCGACATGTTCGACGACCGCCTCTACCAACGAGGCGCGCTGACGCTGCACACACTGCGCACCACCGTCGGCGACGACCGGTTCTTCGCGACACTGCGGGAATGGACGGCGACGCACCGGCACGGCACGGCGTCGACGGCGGACTTCGTCACGCTGGCGAGCCGGCACGCAGGCACGGACCTCATCGCGTTCTTCGACGCGTGGCTGTTCTGCCCCGCGCTGCCCGCATGACGACTTTGCCGTGTGTGCACAGTCGTGTTCTCCGCGTGTACAACCACGCCTGGTGAGATGCCAACGGGCTTACGTTGCATCTTGTCAATCGCTAACTCGAAGGGCCTGCGATGCGCTCGTTGAAGATGTTGCTCGTCGCCGCTTTTGTACTCACCATGACGTCGATCGGGGTGGCCAACGCGGCGCCGTCCGGCGGCGTGACGGTCATGGACGACACTCGTCCACCCGGTTGTTCCAGCCACTTCAAGGATCCCAACCCTCGTCAGCGAACGGTCAACCGCGACACCAACATGCACGAGATGTCGAACCCGCCGGTGTGCGCCCCGCACGGGCCGTACCTCGGCGCGCTGAGCAAGGGCTCGACGTTCATCGTCTACTACGCCGACCCGTACGCGCCGCTGTGGTGCTACGGATACTCGTGGCAGATCGCCAGGACCGGCTACATCCTCTGCGAAGCCTACGACTAAAGGAGTTCCGATGAAGACGCGAACTTCCGCCATCCTGGCCGGCGTGCTCGTGGCGGGGGGCCTGGCGTTGGTGCCCGCCGGCACCGCGGCGGCCGAGCCGTGCAACGGCACCTACACGCACTGCGAGACGAACCAGTGCGTGGCAGCCACTTTCTACCGCAACTACGACCCGACCGCCGACCACTTCTCGTGGGAGTGGGGCGACCAGCTGGTGCAGGGCGAGCAGGGCAACATCCGTGACGAGCCGTACCGCAGGTACGGGCCGCGCGGGGTGCGGGCCATGCACGGCGGTCAGTGGGGCTTCTACAGCACGACGTGCTTCCCCTGAGCCACCATCGCGAGCGCGGACAACACCCCGTCCGCACGTTCCGTCGGCGTCCGATCTCCCGACCGGGCGCCGACTTTCACGCCGAGGAAGTCCAGTGCGGACACCGCGGCCAGTGTCTGCCCGATCTCGTGCTCGCCGAGCAGCGACGCCGGCTCGTGGGGCGCGGGCGGCAGGTGCGCGTCGGCCCACGCGGGGAAGTCGCCGACCCTGGTGTCGGCGACCCCGGAGAACATCAGGCCGGCCAGTAGCCCGGCGCCGGCGGCCCGCGCCGCGTGCGCGACCGCGCCGCCTGGCGTGCGCGTCTCGATCACCGACCGCGCCCAGTTGACGCAGATCCCGACGCCCGCGCCGACCTCGGCGACCGCCGCCAGCTCGTCGTCGAGGCCGAGGAAGCCCTTCTCCGGCTCGTGCGTCCCTACGGCGGCGTCGCAGTGCTCGACGACGAGCCGCGCGCCGGCCCATTCCCAGCCGGCGATCTCCGCGAGCGAACGGGTGAAGGCCGCGCGGTCGCCGGTGCCGCCCGGCGCCGACTGCAGCTCGACCGCCAGCACCGTCGCGCCCCGCTGGACGACCCGGTCGACGGTGTCCCGCAGCGTCGCGGTCACCGCGAGCGCCGCGCGCCTGCCGTCCTCGTCGGGCGACGCGAGGCCGTAGTCGGCGTCCGCGCGGGCCCGGATCGCGGTCGCGGGCACCGCCGTGACGACGTGCGCCCAGTGCGTGGGCAGCAGGTCCAGCGACCAGCGCGCCTCGTCGTCGACGAACGGCAGCTCCAGGCCGCCGACGAGGTCGGACTCGGCGAGGCGGGCGAGGAACCCGGCGGGCCCACCGGACTCCGTTGGGGCGGCCGGGTAGGCGCCGGCGATGAGTCGCATGCCGGCGGACGATAGATGAAACCACGTTTCATGTCACGGTGCAGCACGCCGGGACCCGGGGGTCCCGGGTTTCGCCGGGTCCCGGACATAGACTGCGGACCTCCCGCAGAAGCCGTCAGAAGGAGACACCGTTGCCGCAACCAGGTGGCTCGCCGAACGGTTCGCAGGGGACCGCGCAGACGAGCCGGCCGCCGGTGGGCCTGGTGGTCGGCACCGTCGCGGCCAGCCCGCTCGAGTTCTCCGTCGGCGTCGCGTCCGACCAGTACCTGCAGCTCGACGACGTCGTCGTCACCAAGCGCACGCTGCCAGACGGTACCGAGGTGCAGATCGCCGGCGTCGTCACCAACGTCGAGGCCGGGCACGAGGGCGCGCGGTTCGCCTCCGACGTGTTCCTCATCGAGCAGGGCGCGCTGCCCGCTGAGGTCAGCGAGGTCGCCGAGGTCACGGTCACCCGGGTCGAGCCGGAGGTGTACGTGCCGCCCCGGCCGGGCATGAGCGTCCACCGCGCGGACGGCGCGGAGCGGGACTCGGCCCTGTACTTCGACACGATGGCCGACGCGAAGGTCCCCATCGGGCTCGGCCGCGACGGCCAGCCGGTGTTCGTCAACTTCGACTTCGTGGACGGCACCCGCGGCGGCCACGTGTCGATCTCCGGCGTGTCCGGCATCGCGACGAAGACCTCGTTCGCCACGTTCATGCTGCACTCGATCTTCAACTCGGGCGTCCTGCGCGGCGAGGCGCACAACACCAAGGCGTTGATCTTCAGCGTCAAGGGCGAGGACCTGCTGTTCCTCGACTACGAGAACTCGCGGCTGACCGACCAGATCCGGGCGAAGTACGGCCTGCTCGGGCTGCCGGCGACCTCGTTCCGCAACGTCCAGGTGTTCGCGCCGCCCCGGCCGGGCGACGCGAGCGGCACCCCGGACGTCCGCGCCCGCGACAAGGCGGTCAGCCCGTTCTACTGGACGCTCGCGGAGTTCTGCGAGCAGGAGCTGATGCCGTTCGTGTTCGCCGACGGCGAGGACGAGCGCAGCCAGTACACGATGCTCATCGGCCAGATCGCGGCCCGCCTGCGGCGCGACTACTCCAAGGTCGGCACGGACGGCGCGGTCAGCATCGCCAACGTCGACCCCGGCCGGGGCGGTCAGCTGCGCGGCTTCGAGCAGCTGGTCGGCCTGATCGAGGACGAGCTGCTCGACGAGGACACCCGCCGCGACTGGGTGGCCGGCAGCACGTCGACCGGCAGCGTCAACGCGTTCCTGCGCAGGCTCCGCTCGGCCGTGAAGCCGCTGTCGGTGATCATCCGCGCGGACCTCAAGGACCGCGGCGGCCGCTCGCTGACCACGTCCGAGGCGCAGGTCACGGTCATCGACCTGCACAACCTGCCGGACCGGGCGCAGCGGTTCGTGGTCGGTGTCTCGCTGCGCCAGGAGTTCCGCCGCAAGGAGGAGCAGGGCACCGCGCGGCCGCTGATGTTCATCGTGCTCGACGAGCTCAACAAGTACGCCCCGCGCGACGGCGACAGCCCGATCAAGCAGATCCTGCTCGACGTCGCCGAGCGCGGCCGGTCGCTCGGCGTGATCCTGATCGGCGCGCAGCAGACCGCGTCGGAGGTCGAACGCCGGATCGTCGCGAACTGCTCGATCCGCGTCGCCGGCCGGCTCGACCCGGCCGAGGCGTCCCGCCCCGAGTACGGCTACCTGCCGCCCGCCCAGCGCCAGCGCGCAACGATCGCGAAGCCCGGGACGATGTTCGTGTCGCAGCCCGACATCCCGGTGCCGCTCGCCATCGAGTTCCCGTTCCCGGCGTGGGCCACCCGGCCGGCCGAGAAGGGCGTGTGGACCGGCGTCGACACCGGCCCGGCCGCGCCGGCCGACCCGTTCACGGGACTCGACGACGACCCGCCCCCGTTCTGACCCGTTCTGACTTTCGAGAAGGGCAGCATGAAGATCCTGCACACGGCCGACTGGCACGTCGGCAAGGTGCTGAAGAACCAGCCCCGCTTCGACGAGCAGCGGGCCGTGCTTCGCGACCTGGTGCGCGTCGCGAACGACGAGGACGTCGACCTGGTCATCGTGGCAGGCGACCTGTTCGAGACCGCCGCGCCCAACCCGGCGGCGCAGGGTCTGGTGATGCAGACGTTGATGGCGCTGCGGGCTGAAGGTCGGCACGTGGTGGTGCTGGCCGGCAACCACGACAATCCGCGGCTGGTGCAGGACGTCTATCGGCCGGTGCTCGGCGAGTTGGGGCTGCACGTGATCGGGACGCCGCAGCGCCCGGACAACGGCGGCACCGTCACGCTCGACACGCGGTCCGGGGAGCGGGCCGTGGTGGCGGCGTTGCCGTTCCTGTCGCATCGGCACGCGGTGCGCGCGGCGGAGGTGCTGCTGCACGACCCGTCCAAGCACAACCAGGACTACGCGAACCGGGTGCGCGCGATCGTCGACACACTGTGCGCCGGCTTCACCGGCGACACCGTCAACCTCGTCACGACGCATGCCACGCTGCTCGGCGGCCGCTGGGGCGGCGGGGAGCGTTCGGTGCAGACGCTGCTCGGCTACGAGGTCCCGCCGGACACGTTCCCGGCCAGCACGCACTACGCCGCGCTCGGCCACCTCCACCGCTTCCAGGAGATCGGCGGGCCCTGCCCGATCGCGTACTCCGGCTCGCCGCTCGCGCTGGACTTCGGCGAGGAGGACAACCAGTCGGTCGCGGTGATCGTGCATGTCACCCCGGACAGCCGCGCGAAGATTCGGCCGGTGCCGCTGACCGGTGGGCGGGCGCTCGCCACGTTGCGCGGCACGCTCGACGAGGTCGTCGCCGCCGGCGAGGAGGCGGGTGACGCGTTCCTGCGCGTGATCCTGACGCAGAGGGCGAGCGCCGGTCTCGCGGACCTGGTCCGCGAGAAGCTGCCGAACACCCTCGATGTCCAGATCGATGAGAAGTTCCGCGCCAGCACCGGCGCCGGCGTCGTCCGTTCGCGCATCGGCCGGGCGCCGACCGACCTGTTCGCGGATTTCCTGTCCGAACGGGAGATCGAGGACCCGCGGTTGGGCGCGATGTTCGCCGAGCTGCTCGAAGACTCCACCGGGGGTAGGTAATGCGTCCGCTGCGCCTGAGGTTCGAGGGCTTCGGCAGCTACCGCGAGCAGACCGACGTCCAACTGGCCGACGTGGACTTCTTCGTGTTGACCGGGCCCACCGGCGCCGGCAAGTCCACCGTGATCGACGCGCTGTGCTTCGCGCTGTACGGCACGGTGCCGCGCTGGGGCAAGAAGGACGCGATCCGGGACGCGTTGGCGCCGTCGGTCAACGAGTGCACCGTCTGCCTGGTGTTCGAGGCGGCCGACGGGCGGTACGCGGCGGTGCGTCAGCTCCGGCGCGATGTCCGCGGCAAGGTGCACACGAAGGAGGCCCGGCTCGACCGGCTCGACCCGAGTGTGCCGCCGGACGCCGATCTGACCCAGATCCTGGAAGCGGTCGTCGAGTCGAAGGCGGAGGGCGACAAGGTCACCGGTGCGGTCTCCGAGCTGCTCGGCATCGGCTACGAGCAGTTCACCCAGTGCGTGGTGCTGCCGCAGGGCCGGTTCGCCGAGTTCCTGCAGGCCAAGCCTGGCGATCGGCAGGATCTGCTGATCCAGCTGCTCGCGTTCGCCGTCTACGAGGATGTCGGCCGGAAGGCTCGCGAGCGCGCCACCCGCGCTTCCGGCAGGCTCGACATGGCACAGAAGCGGCTGAACGAGCTGGGCACGGTCACCGACGAGGTGGTCGCCGCCGCGGAGAAGAAGGTCGCCGACCTCGACGCACTCGTGCCGACCGTGGACACGGCGGTCGAGGAGATGGCGACGCTGCGCACCCGCTGGACGGAGGCCAACGCCGCGGCGGGCGCCGCGCGTGCGCAGCTCACCGAGCTGACCGCGTTGCGGCGACCGGGAGACGTGACCGACCTGTCCACGCGGCTCGCGGTCGCCGACGACGAGATCGCGACCCGCGTCGAGGCACGGGTCGCGGCGGAGAAGGCGGAGGCCGACGCGGAGGCGGAGCGTGCCGACCTGCCGGAGCACGCGGTGCTGACCCGGCAGCGCGACGCGCACGGACGGTCGGCCGCGCTCGTCGAGCGCCTCGACCGGCTGCGGTCCGCCGCGGAGGCGGCCGACGCCGTCGAGAGGAAGGCCGCCGAGGCGTTCGCCGAGGCCGAGCAGGCACTGACCGACGCCGAGACCGCGCAGGCGACCGCGGACCGGGCCCACCGCGCGGTCGCGCTCGCCGCCGACCTGGCCGAGGGTGAGCCGTGCCCGGTGTGCCGCCAGCAGGTCCACGAGCTGCCGCACCACGCGGTGCCCGCCGACCTCGACGACGCCCGTGCGGTGGTGAAGGACGCGAAGTCGAAGGTCACCGCGCTGCGCCGGGCGCACACCGACGCGTCGAAGGACGCCTCGGCGGCCCGCGCCGACGTCACCTCCGCGGACCGGCAGGCCGGCGAGCTGGCGGCTGAGCTGCGCGACGCGCTCCCGGCCGCCGAGGTCGATGCCGCGCTGGTTGGGCGTGCGGCCGCGGACACCGCCGCCGAGCGGGCCAGGGCCGCCGCGAAGATGGCGCGGACCGCCGTCGAACGGGCGCAGCGGGACCGCGCCGAGCTGGCCGACGAGGAGAAGAAGGCATGGTCGGCGCTGCGCGCGAGCCGGGACCGGTTCGTCGCGCTCGGGGTGCCCGCCGTCGACGGCGCCGACCTCGCCGCCGCGTGGCAGGAGCTGCTCGCGTGGGCGGAGACCCAGCGCGGCACGCTGTCCGGCCGCGCCGCCGACCTCGACCAGGCCGAGCAGGACCTGCGCGCCAAGGGCAGTGAGGCCCGCGCGGCACTGACCGCGCTGCTCGAGGAGCACGGCGTGCCGCTCGCCAGGGACGCGAAGCCGGACGTCGTGCTGGCGTCGCACCGCGCGGAGGCCGCCAGGGACCGGACCGAACTGGTCGAACGCCGCAAGCGTTCCGCCTCGCTCGTCGAGGAGGTCGAGCGGTGCCGCGAGGAGGAGCAGGTCGCGAAGCTGCTCGGCATCCTGCTGAAGTCCAACGGGTTCGAGGCGTGGCTGTGCGCGGAGGCGCTGGACTCGCTGGTGACGGAGGCGTCGGAGATCCTCATGCAGCTCTCCGCCGGGCAGTACGAGCTGCACCGCGCCGAGCGCAACGAGCTGGTCGTGCTCGACCACAACGACGCCGGCACGCAGCGGCCGGTGAGCACGCTGTCCGGCGGGGAGACGTTCCAGGCGTCGCTCGCACTCGCGCTCGCGCTGTCGCACCAGGTGGTCGGCCTGTCCGGCGGCAAGCGCGACCTCAACTCGATGTTCCTCGACGAGGGCTTCGGCACGCTCGACGAGTCCACGCTGGACACCGTGGCGGCCACGCTGGAGCGGCTCGCGTCGGAGACCGACCGGATGGTCGGCATCGTCACGCACGTGCCGGCGCTGGCCGAGCGGGTGCCGGTGCAGTTCGCGGTGACCAGGGACGGCGCGTCGTCGCGGCTGCGTCGGGTCGAGGTGTGAGGGTGGTGGCATGAGCGGAGCTTGCGGAGCGAATCATCGAGCGATGTGGCCGCTCGGAGCCTGCGAGGAGCGGCCATGACCGGGCTGCTCGCGCCGACGTACACGGTGGATCCTTGGGATCCCGGGTACGGGGTGGCGCGCGGCGACGAGCTGGACGGCCGCGAGTCTTCCGCCCGCCTCGACCTCGGTGTCGAGCTGCGGCCGGACGAATGGCGGCCGCTGTCGCCGGCCGCCGACACGCCCCGGCCGGGCTCGGTGCTGTTCCTGGACGGCGTGCGCCGGATCGACGCGCGGGTGTGGGTGCACGGCAAGGAGCCGGAGCCGCTGCCCGGGGTCATCGCGTCGCTCGCGGCGGGCCTCGTGTGCTGCGACGGCGCCGCGCGGGTCGTGGACGTCGCCGTCGACCGGGGTCTGTACGCCGAGACCGGCGACGACATCGTGACCAGGCACGCGCGCTACACCTACCACCACACGCCCGGCGGGCTGGACAAGCTGACGCTCGGGGTGCAGCGGCGGCTCGGCGAGCTCGAGGTGGAGCTGGCGAACTCGTGGCGCCAGCACAGCAATGTCGAGGACGACCTGCTGGTGGTGGATGGTCCGCTGCGTGGCCGCACCCACCTCGCGCGGACCGTCGGGTACGTGAAGACGCACCAGAAGTCTTACCTGCAGCCGGACCAGGCCGCGGTCGTGGCGGCGCTCGAGCCGGGGCAGCGGAGCCCGGTGTTCGCGATGGGCACGTCCTGGGAGCGCCGGTCCTGGTACCTGCGGCTGCCGGGTGCGACGAAGGCGCCGTGGTCGGCGATCGTGCGGCTGGAGTGCTCTGCCGACCTGCCGATCCCGGACGCCATCACGCTCGCCGACGTCACCGCCCGCGTGCTGCCCGCGCTGGCCAGCTCGCCGCACAAGGACCCACGCGCGCCGCAGAACCTGGTGCCGATCGGCGGTCTGGAACGGCAGCTGCGGCACCGCCTCGGCGATGCCGGGCTGCTGTACCGGTCGCTACGCGGCGCTCTGGCTGCTTAGCGCCGGCGCCTTGTGCGTGGCGAGCCCGAGCGGTTCGGCCGCGCCGCGCGCTCAAACACCCGCCGGCGTCGTCGTGTGGTAGATCGCGTTGAGCCAGATCGTGTGCAGCACCGTGACCACGTCGGACTCGGCGAGTGACGGCTCGTCGCCCGCGAACATCGCGTGCATCGAGCGCTCGTTCATCGAGCTGAGCGCCACCGCGAGGTCCCTGGCCGGTAGCCCGGGCGGCGCCGCGCCCCGGTCTCGTTCCGCCTCGATCGCCTCGGCCGCGCGTTCCGTCCACACCGACATGACCGACGCCCACAGCGCGCGCACCTCCTCGTTGGTGCACCGTGCCTCCGCGCACGCGAGCGTCACCGCCCGGTGGTCGCGGAACGTGCGGTAGAACGCCGCGATGCAGTCCCGCCAGTACCGGGCCGGGTCCATCGCGAGGTGGCTGTCCGGCACGACCGTCGACGCGGCGTCCGCCTCCTGCACCACCCGGTCCAGCAGCGCGAGCAGCACCGCGTCCTTGGACGGGAAGTAGAAGTAGAACGTCGGCCGGGAGATGCCGGCGCCCTTCGCCAGGTCGTCGATGGAGATGTCGCGCAGCGACCGTTCGCCGAGGAGCCGTTCCGCGGTCGCGAGGATCGCGCCCTCCCGGTCGTCGCCGGTCGGGCGCGCTGCCCGCCGGCCACGGGTGGAGCGAGCGGAAGTCATGGCCGCCACGCTATCAACACACTGTTGACTGAGTCGACACCGTGTCGATAGCGTGCATGGCATGGCAGCTGATCACGTCGATGTCCTGATCGTGGGCGCCGGGCTGTCCGGCATCGGAGCCGCGTGTCACCTGCGGCAGCACAGTCCCGACCGGACGTTCGCGATCCTCGAGGCCCGGGACGCCATCGGCGGCACCTGGGACCTCTTCCGCTATCCCGGCGTCCGCTCGGACTCGGACATGTTCACACTGGGCTACTCGTTCAGTCCGTGGTCCGAGGCCAAGGCGATCGCCGACGGCGACGCCATCCGCGAGTACGTGCGGCGCACCTCCCGCAAGTACGACGTCGACCGGCACATTCGCTTCCAGCACAAGGTGATCCACGCCGAGTGGGTCACCGGGGACGCCCGCTGGACGGTGGCGGCGGAGCGCACCGACCCCGCGTCGGGCGCGGTGGAGACCGTGACCGTCACCTGCTCCTTCCTGTACGTCTGCTCCGGTTATTACCGCTACGACAAGGGCTACACACCCGAGGTCGCCGGCGTCGACGACTTCGCCGGTCGGGTCGTGCACCCGCAGCACTGGCCGACCGACCTGGACTACGCGGGCAAGCGCGTCGTCGTGATCGGCAGCGGCGCCACCGCGATCACGCTCGTGCCGTCGATGGCCGACACCGCTGCGCACGTCACGATGGTCCAGCGCTCGCCCAGCTACGTGCTTTCCCTGCCGGGCAAGGACATCATCGCCGACAAGCTGATCGGCAAGCTGCTCTTCCCGGCGCTGCGCTGGAAGAACGTGCTCACCGCGATGCTCGCGTTCCAGTTGTCCCGGCGGGCCCCGAAGGTCATGAAGACGTTGCTGCGCAAGGGTGTCCTGAGCCAGGTGCCCGGCGACTACGACGTCGACACGCACTTCGCGCCGAAGTACAACCCGTGGGACCAGCGGATGTGCTTCGTACCAGACGGCGACCTGTTCAAGGCCCTGCGCGGCGGCCGCGCCTCGATCGTCACCGACACCATCGACACCTTCACCGAGAAGGGCCTGCGGCTCGGCTCCGGCGAGGAGCTCGAGGCCGACATCGTCGTCACCGCCACCGGTCTGAACGTCCTGGCCATCGGCGGCATGACCATGACCGTCGACGGCAAGGCGATCAACCTCAGCGACACGGTGGCGTACAAGGGGATGATGCTGTCCGGCGTGCCGAACTTCGCGCTGACCCTCGGCTACACCAACGCCTCCTGGACGCTCAAGGCCGACCTCGTCGCGGGGTACGTCTGCCGGCTGCTGAACCACATGGCGGCACGCGACTACCAGGTGGTGACCCCGGTCCTCGCCGACCCGACGGTCGACACCGAACCGATCATCGACCTGAAGTCCGGGTACGTGCTGCGCAGTGTCGAGCAGCTCCCGAAACAGGGGCCGGCCGCGCCGTGGCGGCTGCACCAGAACTACCCGAGGGACGTGCTGCTGATGCGGCACGGCCCCATCGACGACAGCGTGCGTTTCGACCGGGTGCCGGCCAAGGACCGCAAGCCGACCGCTCGTCAGTCCGCGTGAGCGAGGTTCTCGTTCGCGGGTTGCGGACGCGATACCGCGTCGACGGGGACGGAGCGCCCGTCGTCCTGCTGCACGGGATCGCCCGCACGCACGCCGACTGGACCGAGCAGCACGAACTGCTCAGCGACCGCTTCCGGGTCCACAGCGTGGACCTGGCCGGGTTCGGTGGCTCTGATCCCTTGCCGGGGCGGTACTCCCTGCCCGTGCTCGCGACGTTCGTCGAGGACTTCCTCGACGCCGTCGGGGTTGCCGAGCCCGCGCATTTCGTCGGGAACTCGCTCGGCGGCGCGGTCGCCATGCAGGTGTCGGTGCAGTCGCCGGAGCGGGTGCGGACCCTCGCGCTCGTGAACAGCGCCGGGTTCGGCAAGGAGGTCACCGCCGCGCTGCGGATTCTCGCGGTGCGGGGGTTGGCCAAGCTGTTGCTCCTGCCGTCGCGCAACGGCGCCCGGCGGGTGGAGCGGGCGCTGTACTTCGACCAGTCGTTCGTGACCGACGAGCGGGTCGAGTACGGCTGGCGGATCGCCACGCGGCCGCACGGCGCCAAGGTCATGCTGGACCTCGCGAGGAACCTCGGCACGATCCGCGGAGTGCGCCAGGCGTGGCGCGACGAGCTGATGGCCGCCGTCGCCTCGCGGCGGGTGCCGACGCTGGTGGTCTGGGGGGACCGGGACCTGATCCTGCCCGCCGCCCACCTGGAGGCGGCCCGCACGTTGTTGCCACACGCGGACCTCCACCTGTTCCGCGACACCGGGCACCTGCCGCAGGTCGAGCGGGCGGAGGAGCTCAGCAAGCTCCTGGTGGACTTCTGGGACTGACGCCGAAACGAACATATGTTCAACTTACGGCGACTCGGCGGAACGCGCTAACGCCTTCACCTGATCGTGTAATCGGCCCTGGTCGACGCCTTTCCTATTGACAAAATTGCCCTTTACGTTCAACCTTCTCTTTATGAAAGAGCTGCTGGGCGCTGGTCGAGCCACGCTCGTGCACCGAGGTCGCCGCACGGCCCGACCAGCGGCCGGCATTCCTCGTCGACTTGCAGCTATCCCGAGCTATCCCGAGGAGAAGGCCACCCCATGAGCACTCCGCTGAAGCTCCGCGCCCGGGCGGCGGTGCCACGCGCGACCGTCCGCGACGCGCTCACCGACGCCGCCGCGCTCAGGATCTGGCTCGCCGAGCACGCCGAGGTCGACCTGCCCGACACGTTCGCCTTCTGGGGCCGCCACACGCCGGACGGCGACCGGCCGAGCCAGCGACTCCTGCACGCCGACGACCACACCCTCCGCTTCGCGTGGCGGGTGCACGGCGTGGACACCACCGTCGAGCTCACGCTGACCGACGACACCGACGACACCGACGACACCGACGACACCGACGACGCCGACGACACCGACGGCACGGTCATCGCCCTGTCACAGAGCGACGTGCCGTCGCACGCCGACGCGGTCGCGAACAACACCCCGCTCGCGATCCTCGGCACGTTCTGGTCCCTCGCGATCGCCAACCTCGTCGACCACGTCGAAGGTCGCGAGACCACGCCGAAGTGCGACTTCACCGCGACGACGACCCTGCGCGAGCACGTCACCGTCGGCGCGTCGCCGGACGAGGTGTACCGGTCACTGATGGAACCCGACCGGTTCCGCCGGTGGTTCGGCGCCAACATCACGGTCGAGCCGCACGTCGGCGGCCGCTGGGCGATGGGGAGCGACCTCGAGGACGAGAACTCCGTTGCCCGCATCCTCGAGCTGGACCCCGGCAACAAGGTCACGCTCGACTGGGGCGGCATGGTGTCCACCTGGGAGCTGGCGGGCGCCGAGGGCCGGACCCGCCTCACGTTCGTCAACAGCGGGTTCGACGCCGGCAACCCGCCCCACGCCGACTGGACCGGCTGGCTCTCCGGCCTGGCCGCCCTGCGCCGCTTCCACGAGCTGCCCGAGTTCCGCTCCATCTGGCTGTCCGTCGACTGGCCCGGCATGGGCGACGGCGTGCTCGTCGAGGAGCTGTCGTGACCACCGTCGCCCCGCCCCGCGCCGGTCGCCGCGAGCTGGTCGGCCTGGCCGTACTGGCCCTGCCCACGATCCTCGTCGCGCTCGACATGAGCGTCCTCTACCTCGCGCTGCCGCACATCGGCGCGAGCCTCCACGCCAGCGACATCCAGCAACTGTGGATCACCGACATCTACGGCTTCGTCCTCGCCGGGCTGCTGGTCACCATGGGCAACATCGGCGACCGGGTCGGCCGCAAGCGTCTGCTGCTCATCGGCGGCGCCGCGTTCGCCGTCGCCTCCGTGCTCGCCGCCAGCTCGACGACGCCGGAGATGCTGATCGCCACTCGTGCGCTGCTCGGGGTCGCGGGCGCGACGATCATGCCGTCCACCATGTCGCTGATCCACACGATGTTCGCCGACCCCAAGCAGCACGCGACCGCGATGGCCGTCTGGATGGGCTGCTTCATGGGTGGTTCCGCGCTCGGCCCGGTCGTCGGCGGCGCGGTGCTCGAGTACTTCTGGTGGGGCGCGGCGTTTCTCCTCGGCGTGCCGGTGATGGTGCTGCTGCTGGTCCTGGGGCCGAAGTGGCTGCCGGAGCACCGCAACCCGCGACCGGCTCGCCTCGACCTGCCGAGCGTCATGCTGTCGCTGCTCGCCGTCCTGCCGGCGGTGTACGGCCTGAAGGAGCTGTCCCGCAACGGGTTCGGCGCGGTGCCGGTGTTCGCGATCGTGCTCGGCCTCGGCGCGGGGGTCACGTTCGTCGCGCGACAGCGACGGCTCACCGTCCCGCTGCTGGACCTGAAGTTGTTCCACAACCGCGTCTTCCGCGCCGGCCTGCTGCTGACCACCGTCGCCGGCATCACCGCGGGCAACACCTTGTTCGTCTCCCTGTACCTGCAACGGGTCGCGGACCTGTCCACGCTCGCCACCGCCCTCTGGCTGCTGCCGGGCACCCTGTCGATGCTGGTCGTGATCCAGCTGGCGCCGCTGCTCACCAGGAAGGTCCGGGCACCGCTGGTGATCGCGGGCGGACTCGTGGTCGCCGCGCTCGGTTTCCTGATCCTGACCCAGGTCGACGGCAGCGGCGGCCTGCCGCTGATGATCACCGGCATGGTCGTGCAGAGCATCGGCATCGGCCCGATGGGCGGCCTGTGCGCGATCATGGCGATGCAGGCGGTGCGCACCGAGGAAGCGGGCTCGGCGGCCGCGCTGGCCGAGACCGCCGGCGAGTTCGGCCTCGCGATGGGCGTCGCGGTCCTCGGGGTGATCGGCATGGCCGTGGTCAGGACCGGCGGCGCACCACCGCAGGCACTGGCCAGCGGGCTCAACGTGTCCTCGGCGATCTGTGCCGGCGTGGTGCTGGCCGCCGCGGCGTTCATCGTCCGGCTGAAGGGATGACCATGCAGACGTGGCTAGACGAGCGGCTCGCCGCCGCCGGGCGCCGCAGGACCGGGCCGGTCACGTGCCCGCACGACCGGCCGTGGGGGAAGGTTCTGACCGCGCCGACCGACGACGGTCCGGTGTGGCTCAAGGCACCCGGCCCGTGGACGGTCTTCGAGGTGGCGCTGTACGACCTGCTCGGCCACGCCGCGCCGGACTGGATCCTGCGGCCCATCGCCGTCGACCTCGACCGCGGCTGGGTCCTCCTGCCGGACGGCGGCCCGACGCTCGGCGCTCGGCTCGACGACACCGACCTGATCGACGCGCTGGTCACGGTGCTGCCGCAGTACGGGCAGCTGCAACGGGAACTGGCGCCGCACACGGACGCGCTGCTGTCGTTCGGCATCGCCGACATGCGGCCGGCGGCCATGCCCGTCCGGTTCGACGAGGCGGTCGAGGCGGTCGGGCCGGACCGCGTCCGCGCCGTCGTCGAGCTGCGCGCCACCTTCGGCGAGTGGTGCGCGCGGCTCGCGTCCTCCCCGGTGCCCGCGAGCCTCGACCACAACGACCTGCACCCGTGGAACATGTTCTTCTCCGACGGCCGCGCCCGGTTCTACGACTGGGGCGACGCGGTCGTGTCGCACCCGTTCGCGAGCATGCTCGTCGCACTCGCCGTGGTCCGCATGCAACTCGACGCCGGACCGGACGACCCGGCCGTCACCCGCCTCCGCGACGCCTACCTGGAGGTCTGGAGCGACCTGGCGCCCCGTGCCGAACTCGTCGCGGATCTCGAGCTGGCGTGCTGGGTGGGGAAAGTCGCACGGGCGCTCGTCTGGGACCGCGCGTTGCGCGCGCAGGGCTATGACCAGGCAGGAGAGTTCGCGGACGCCCCGTACGAGAACCTCGCGGCGCTCACCGCGGCCTCGTGGTCGGACCTGCGACCGAACACCTGAGCAGGCAAATGCCGGGGGTTGTCGGTGGTTGCGGATAGTCTCTCCTACGGTGGTCCACGCCTCCAACAGTTGTTGTGACGGTGTTGAGACGGCGCGCCATGGATCCGGGAGACGACCAGAGTGACTGCGGGAACCTTTTACGGGGCCGATGATCTGACGCACCTCGAAGGACTCGAGGCGGTGCGGAAGCGGCCGGGGATGTACATCGGCTCGACGGACAGCCGTGGCATAAACCACCTGTTCAACGAGATCGTGGACAACTCCACCGACGAGGGCATCGCCGGGCAGGCGAAGCGCATCGTGGTCACCCTGCACGCCGACGGCAGCCTCCAGGTCGACGACGACGGCCGGGGCATCCCCACCGGCGTGCACGCCAAGTCCGGTTTGTCCGGTGTGGAGCTGGTGCTGACCCGGCTGCACGCCGGCGGCAAGTTCGGCGGCTCCGGCTACAAGACCTCCGGCGGCCTGCACGGCGTCGGCGCGTCCGCGGTCAACGCGCTGTCCCACCGCTTCGACATCACCGTCAAGCGGGACGGCAAGGTCCACCAGATGTCGTTCGCGCACGGCGTGCCTGGCGAGTTCGACGGGCCCGGCCCGAAGGCCAAGTTCACCAAGCGGTCCGGGCTGGCGGTGGTGCGCAAGATGAAGCGCGGCGAGCCGACCGGCACGTCGACCCGGTACTGGCACGACCAGCGGTACTTCGAGAACACCGCGGCGCTCGACCTCGAGGCCGTGCGGACGAAGCTGCGCAACACCGCGTTCCTCGTGCCGGGCGTCATCTACGTCCTGCGCAACGTCACCGAGGGCGCGATCGACGAGGAGACCTTCCAGTTCCCGAACGGCCTCTCGGACATGGTGGAGTTCCTGACCCCCGCCGGCGACCGGCCGGTGTCGGGCATGCTGCTGATCAACGGCGACGGCACGTACCGGGAGAACGCCGCGGACGAGAACGGCGTCATGCAGTCCAAAGTGGAGCGTGTGGCCGAGGTCGAGATCGCGCTGCGCTGGGGCACCGGCTACGACCGCACGGTCGAGTGCTTCACCAACACCATCCGCAACGTGCACGGCGGCACCCACCGCCGCGGCTTCGACCGCGCGATGGTGAAGGCCGTGCAAGAGGCCATCTCCAAGACCCGAGGGCTGCTCAAGCCCAAGGAGGACCCGCCGACGGTCGACGACGTGGAGGAGGGCATGACCGCCGTCGTCCACGTGCGGATCCCGGAGCCCCAGTTCACGTCGCAGACCAAGGACGAGCTGTCCACGGCGGGCATCACGAAGGTCATCCAGGCCGTCGTGGAGCGCGAGATCAAGGCGTGGACGGAGAACCGCAAGACCAAGACCGAGGCGAAGACCGTACTGCAGAAGGTCGTCGACGCCGCCCGCGTCCGGCTCACGCAGAAGCACCAGAAGGACGCCGCCCGCCGCAAGACCGCGCTCGAAGGTGCGGCGATGCCTCCGAAACTGGTCGACTGCCGCTCCACCGGCATCAACCGCAGCGAACTTTTCCTCGTGGAAGGCGACAGCGCCCTCGGCTGTTTTTCTGGTGACACGATGGTGGCCCTGGCGTCCGGACAGAGCAGGTCGTTCGCGGACCTGGCCGCCGACTGGGCAAAAGGCGTCACGCATTTCGGTTACACGACCAACAAGGCCGGGCGGGTCGTCGTCGCGCCGTTGGTCGAGCCGCGACTGACCAAGCGGAACGCGCCACTCGTGCGAGTCACGCTCGACAACGGCGAGTCGGTGCGGTGCACACCCGACCACCTGTTCCGGCTTCGTGACGGGGCCTACCGGCGTGCGGACGCTCTCGTCGCCGGTGACTCGCTGATGCCCCTGTACCGCTCGGTGTCGGCCAAGGCGAACAGCGACAAGCTCGACGGCTACGAGCGGGTGTGGATGAACGACCGCGACGAGTGGGTCTACACCCATTACCTCGCGGACGCCCACAACGACCACGCCGCCCTGCACGCCGCGATGATGGGCGAGCACGTGCACGAGGGCTATCGGGCCTGGCTCGCCAACGGTGGACTGGAGTTCAAGTCCGCGATGCTGTCGGACCAGTGGAAGGACCCGGCATTCCGCCAGGCCTGCCTCACCCGGCTGGCGGAACGCGATGCCGATCCGGAGTTCCGGGAGCGCATCGAGCAGGGCTTCCAGGACTGGTACGCGTCGCTCGACGCCGAGCAGGTCGCCGCGTACGCCGAGGACGAGGACTTGCTGGCGTGGTGCCGAGAGATGACGATCGCGCAGTTCGCCGACCCGGCCGAGCGGGAGCGTCAGCGAGCGGCGGTGCACGCGTGGCATCGGGACAACCCCGAGTTCGGTGAACGGCACTCGGTGCGCATGAGGATCCGCATGAGTGACCCGGAAACCGGTCATCTCTCGAAGATCCAGGCCGGGCGGCGTCGGTACGTCGAGTCCGTGCCACGCAGCGAGCGGGTCGCTCAGCAGATCAACGGCCGCCGGATCGCCGCGCTCAAGCGGATCTCCGGGTTGCTGTCGTTGTCCGACGCGGAGCTCGCGACGGCCTACGACGCGGAACGGATGCGGGTGGCCAGGACGGGACTCCGGTTCGACCGCTTGCTTGCCCACTACGACGGCGACCTCACGCGCCTTCGGGAAGCAGCCAGCCAGGTCAACCACGCGGTGGTGTCGGTCGAGGCGCTCGACGAGACCGCGGACGTCTACGACCTGACCGTCGACGGCTACCACAACTTCGCTCTCGAGGCCGGTGTCTTCGTGCACAACAGTGCGCGGATGGCTCGGGTTTCGGAGTATCAGGCGTTGCTTCCCTTGCGTGGCAAGATTCTCAACGTCCAGAAGGCCAGTCTCGCCGACACCTTGCGCAACGTCGAGATCGCGTCGATCGTGCAGGTGCTCGGGGCCGGCACCGGGCGTACGTTCGACCTCACGACCATGCGGTACGGGCGCGTGATCCTGATGGCGGACGCCGACGTCGACGGGTCGCACATCCGCACCTTGCTGATCACGTTGTTCGCCAGGTACATGCGGCCCGTGATCGAGGACGGGCGGCTGTTCGCCGCGATGCCGCCCCTGCACAAGATCACCACCAGGGGCCGCAACCCGGAGACCCACTTCACGTTCTCGCAGCGGGAGATGGAGACCAAGCTGGTCTCGCTCCAGAAGGCCGGCAAGCAGGTCGTCACGCCGGTGCCGCGGTTCAAGGGGCTCGGCGAGATGGACGCCGAGGAGCTGTGGGAGACCACGATGAACCCGGCGACCCGTTCGGTTCGCCGCATCACCATGGACGACGTCGAGGCGGCGGAGCAGGCACTTGAGCTGCTGATGGGTGAGAAGGTCGAACCGAGGCGCGCGTGGCTGGTCGAGTCATCGGCGCGGGTGGACCAGTCGGCGATCGACATCTGAGAGAGAGCAACACGACATGGCACGCCGCAAGGGCCCTTCGACGACCAAGGTCGACCCCAACGCGTTCGACCGGGCGGGCGCCCAGGTCTTCGAGAACCCGCTCAAGACCGAGATCGAGGACTCCTACCTCGAGTACGCGTACTCGGTGATCCACTCCCGCGCGCTGCCGGACGCGCGGGACGGGTTGAAGCCGGTGCACCGCCGGATCCTGTACTCGATGAACGAGAACGGTTACCGGCCGACGCACGCGTACGTGAAGTCGTCCCGCGTGGTCGGCGACGTCATGGGCAAGTACCACCCGCACGGCGACACCGCGATCTACGACGCGATGGTCCGCCTGGCGCAGGACTTCTCGATGAACGCGCCACTCGTCGACGGGCACGGAAACTTTGGTAGCCCGGACGATGGACCGGCCGCGTCGAGGTATACCGAGTCGCGGTTGTCCAACGAGGCCATGCTTCTCGTCGGGGAGCTGGGTGAGGACACCGTCGACTTCCGGCCCAACTACGACGGGTCGCTCGACGAGCCGTCCGTGCTGCCGGCCGCGTTCCCGAACCTGTTGGTGAACGGCACGTCCGGCATCGCGGTCGGGATGGCCACCAACATGATTCCGCACAACCTCGGTGAGGTCATCGGCGCGGCGCGATGGCTGATCACGCACCCGGACGCCTCGCTGGACAAGCTCATGGAGTTCATCCCCGGGCCCGACCTGCCGACCGGTGGGATGCTGCTGGGTCTCGACGAGGTGCGGCGCGCCTACGAGACCGGCCGCGGTGTGGTTCGTATGCGGTCCAAGGTGGAGATCGGACCACTCGAGGGCAGTCGCGGGCGGCAGGCGATCACGATCGTCGAGCTGCCGTACGCGGTCGGGCCCGAGAAGATCATCGAGAAGATCACCGACGAGGTCACGAAGTCCAAGCGTCTCACCGGGATCGCGGACGTGAAGGATCTCACCGACCGCGAGAACGGCACCCGCGTGGTGATCGAGTGCAAGGTCGGCGTCAACCCGCAGGCGCTGCTCGCCGACCTGTACCGGCTCACGCCGATGGAGCAGTCGTTCGGCATCAACAACCTCGTGCTCGTCGACGGGCAGCCGCAGACGCTCGGGCTCAAGGCGCTGCTCGACGTGTTCCTCAAGCACCGCTACGAAGTGGTCACCCGCCGCACGAAGTTCCGGCGCCGCAAGCGCGAGGAGCGGCTGCACCTCGTCGAGGGTCTGCTCATCGCGTTGCTGGACATCGACAAGGTGATCCGGCTGATCCGCGCGAGCGAGGACGCGGCGGCGGCGAAGGAGGGCTTGATGAAGCGCTTCAAGCTTTCCGAGATCCAGGCCACCTACATCCTCGACACGCCGCTGCGGCGCCTCACCAAGTACGACAAGCTCGAGCTGGAGGCGGAGCAGGACCGGCTGCGCAGCGAGATCGCCGAGCTGACCAAGATCCTCGACGACGAGTCGGTGCTGAAGAGGCTGGTCTCCACCGAGCTGGCGAAGGTCGCGAAGGACCTGGCGCAGGAGCGCCGCACCGCGCTGATCGACGGCGACCTCAAGGAGGTGCTCGCGGCCTCGAAGCCGGCTGGCCCGCTGGAGGTCGCCGACGACCCGTGTCAGGTGATCCTCTCCGCGACGGGTCTGGTGGCGCGCACGGCGGCCGAGTCGGAGGAGGCGTCGGAGGCACGCAAACGCAGCGGCCGCGCCAAACACGACACGATGTCGGCCGTGGTGCACACGACGGCGCGTGGACAGGTGCTGCTGGTCACCAGCCGGGGCCGCGCGTTCAAGACCGACGTGCTGCCGCTGCCGGTGCTGCCCGAGGCCGCCGGCACGGTGTCGCTGCGCGGCGGTATGGCGGCGAGCGAGCTGGTTCCCCTGGAGAAGGGGGAGAAGGTCGTCGGCATCGTGCCGCTCGGTGAGCGGGCGGAGGGGTCGCCGGGGCTCGCGCTCGGCACGAAGCAGGGTGTGGTCAAGGTGTGCGCGCCCGAGTGGCCGGTCCGGTCCGACGAGTTCGAGGTGATCTCGTTGAAGGACGGGGACGAGGTCGTCGGCGCGACCTGGCTGACCGACGGCACCGAGACGCTCGTGTTCCTGTCGTCCGACTCGTCCTTGTTGCGGTTCGCGGCTTCCGCGGTTCGGCCGCAGGGGGTCAAGGGGGGCGGCATGGCGGGGATCAACCTGTCCGCGGACGCGTCGGCGGTGTTCTTCGGGGCCCTCCGGACCGACGATCACGACCACGGTGAGCCGATGGTGGTGACGTGCACCGGGTTGAGTGTGAAGTTGACGCCTTTCGAGCTGTTCCCGGCAAAGGGGCGGGCCACCGGTGGGGTGCGCACGCACCGGTTCCTCAAGGGCGAGCAGCAGTTGGTGCTCGGCTGGGTCGGTGCCCGGCCGGCCGGCGCGTCGTCCACCGGCACGGCCGTGGAGCTGCCGGAGGTCGACTCGCGCCGCGACGGCTCCGGCACCGCGCACCCGGGCCCGGACGTGGTCGGCCACCTGATCGAACGGCTGTGAAAGGCGCGTTCGGGACGCCCAACGTCCCGAACGCGTCTTTCACGGCGTCAGCTCGAAGCGGCCCTCGCCGCGGCCTACCGTGATCCGGCCCGTGCATGCCTTGTCGGTGACGAGGACGGTGAACGGGCCGGTGGTGGCCGGGACGCGGTTGTCGCCGATCCAGATCGCGGACAGTTCGCGGTCCACGCATTCGCGGGGCAGCTCGCGGGCGGGGTTGGTGCCTTCGTGGACCACCACCGTCGCCGGGAGCCCGGCCGCGTAGGCCGGCGCGGCCGGCTGGGGCGCTGGCGCCGGCGCGGCCGGGGTGTCGGCCCCGCGCTCCGTCGCTCCCGGCAGTGCCAGTGCGTAGCCGGTGCCGCCGAACAGGGTCAGCACCGCCGCGATCGCCAGGATTCGCCGTGCCAGGCGGAAGCGGCCCCTCAGTTGCATGACGCCCGACTCGGCCAGCACCAGGTCCCGGTGGTCGTGGTACATCGCCAGTCTGGTGTCCACCTCGGCGAGGTCGGCCGTCTTCGTCGTCAGCTTCAGGCGTTCGGCGTCCAGCTTCGTCGCCGCCGTCGCGTACTTCTCCGACACCTCGGTGAGCTGTTCCGCGAGCGCGTCGGTCGGCTGCTCCGTGTGCCGCTTGCGCAGTTCCTCCAACAGCTTCGTGAGGTCCGCGGTTCGCTTCTCGTGTGTTTCCACCGTGACCGACTTCTCCGCCACCTCCGGCGCCAGCGCGGAGTGCTCGGATTCGAGGCGCTGCAGCATCCTGATCAGGTCGGTGACCGTCGCGGAGCCGGCCTTCACCAGGTTCGGGCCGAGGTGGGCGGCGGACTCCGCACCGTGCAGGATGTTCGTCAGCTCTATCCGGCACGCCAGCCTCGGGTTCCACAGCGCCCGCAGCTTCGGCACGGTGATCACCGGCTTGCCGTCCTTGAAGACGAAGCCGTTCCGGTCGGTCTTCTGCACCAAGCGCAGGTCGCTGTCCAGCTCGCCGAGGCTCGCGTCCTCCGGTTCGCTCACCAGCGACACGGCGACCACCGCGCCCACGATGCCCGCCACGGCCAACACCAGACCGCCCACCAGCCACAGGCTGTTCGGCCACGTCAGCTCCACGTCGGCGACCGCGGCGAACGGCAGCGAGCCGAAGATGACCACGCCGACCGTCGCGAACGCCGCGAGCATCCAGCGTGCCGTCTTCTGGTAGCTCTGCCTCGCGTTGCGCGCCATCTGCGTCGCGGGTGAGTCGCCGGGGACGGCGCCGCTGGACTCGGTCTTCTCCTCGTCCGTGCCGGCCGCCTTCTCCGCGAACTTGCGCACCGCCTCCACCGCGTCGGTGAGCTTGGAGAGCATCGAGACGTCGATCGCCATACGCACCTGCCCCAGGTTCCGGGTGTCTGGCTGTTCATCGCGATGAGTACCACGCTCGTGACACCCCGCTTGACGAGGGTGGGAGCAGAGGTATGACGAATCGCGCAAGTCTACGCAAGTACTTGCGTGCCCTGGAACGGAAAATCAGACATTTGTGGATCCTTGACGCGAAATACATCCGATCTCTAGTCTGCGAAGGTCGATCGGTGACAGCGAGGGATGAGCACAGATGCGCGTTCAACGGAGAGCGTTCCGGGTCTTGGCGGTCGCGGTGACCGTCGCGGCGGGACTGGTGACGGTGACCACGCCGGGCGCGGGCGCCCCGCCGGGCGGCAAACCCGTGCCAGAGCCACGAAATCCGGCCATGACGCTGTGGTACGACGAGCCCGCGACCGACTGGGAGTCGAAGTCGCTGCCCATCGGCAACGGCGCGCTCGGCATGAGCGTGTTCGGCGACGTGCAGAACGAACAGTTGCAGTTCAACGAGAAGTCGCTGTGGACCGGCGGTCCCGGCGCACCCAACTACGACTTCGGCAACTGGCGCACGCCGAGACCGACCGCGATCAGCGACGTCCAGAACCGGATCGCCGCGGAGGGGCAGGTCACGCCGGAGTGGGCGGCTGGCGTGCTCGGCCAGGGCAAGACCGGTTTCGGCTCGTACCAGACGTTCGGGGACGTGCGCCTGTCGCAGGCGCAGAACCCGCCGTCGGTCACCGGTTACCGGCGCAGCCTCGACATCGCGAACGCCGTCGCGGGCGTCTCCTACAACTCGGCCGGGGTCACGTTCAGCCGCGAGTACTTCGCGTCCGCCGCGGACGACGTGATCGTCGCGCGGCTGACCGCGGACCAGGCCGGCAAGATCGGCTTCACCGCGTCGATCACCGCGCCGGACAACCGGTCGCGGACTTTCTCCGCGCGGGACGGACGGATCACGTTCAGCGGCAACCTGAACGACAACGGCATGCGGTTCGAGTCGCAGCTGCAGGTGCTCAACGAGGGCGGCTCGCGGACCGACAACGGCGACGGCACGGTCACCGTGGCGAACGCGAACGCGGTGACGCTCGTCCTCGCCGCCGGCACCAACTACTCGATGGCCTACCCGACCTACCGCACGACCGACCCGCACGACGCGGTGACCGGCCGGGTCGACGCCGCGTCGAGCAAGTCCTTCGACGCACTGCGGTCCGCGCACGTCAACGACTACCGGGGGCTGTTCGACCGGGTCACGCTCAACGTCGGTCAGGAGATGCCGAACCTCCCCACCGACGACCTGCTGCGTGCCTATCGGGACGCGAACACGCCGCCGGCGACGCGGAAAGCCCTCGAGGTGCTGTACTTCCAGTACGGCCGGTACCTGCTGATCTCGTCGTCGCGGGCGGGCGGGCTGCCGGCGAACCTGCAGGGGGTGTGGAACAACTCGACGTCGCCGCCGTGGGGCGCGGACTACCACGTCAACATCAACCTGCAGATGAACTACTGGCCCGCGGAGACCACGAACCTGAGCGAGACCACCGGCCCGCTGTTCGACTACGTGGACTCGATGGTGCCGCCGGGCACCAAGACCGCGCAGGACATGTACGGCAACCGGGGCTGGGTGGTCAACAACGAGACCAACCCGTTCGGGTTCACCGGCGTGCACAACTGGGCCACGTCGTTCTGGTTCCCCGAGGCGGGCGCCTGGCTCGCGCAGCACTACTACGAGCACTACCTGTTCACCCGCGACGAGAGCTTCCTGCGCGAGCGCGCCTACCCGATCATGAAGTCGCTGTCGCAGTTCTGGTTCGACGAGCTGGTCACCGACCCGCGCGACGGCAAGCTCGTGGTGAGCCCGAGCTTCTCCCCGGAGCAGGGCCCGTTCTCGGCCGGCGCGTCGATGTCGCAGCAGATCGTGTTCGACCTGTTCACCAACACCGCGGAGGCCGCGACCACGTTGGGGGACAGCGGGTTCGCGACCGAGGTGTCGGGTTTCCTCGGCCGGCTCGACCCCGGACTGCGGGTCGGGAGCTGGGGTCAGCTGCAGGAGTGGAAGTCGGACTGGGACGACCAGAACAACGACCACCGGCACGTGTCGCACCTGTTCGCGCTGCACCCGGGGCGGCAGATCACCCCGCAGGACGACCCGGCACTCGTCGACGCGGCGCGGACGTCGCTGACCGCGCGCGGTGACGGCGGCACCGGCTGGAGCAAGGCCTGGAAGATCAACTTCTGGGCGCGGCTGCTGGACGGCAACCACTCGCACAAGATGCTGTCGGAGCTGTTGAAGACCAGCACGCTCGACAACCTGTGGGACACCCACCCGCCGTTCCAGATCGACGGCAACTTCGGCGCCACCGCAGGCGTCGCGGAGATGCTGGTGCAGAGCCACCGCGGCGTGGTCGACGTGCTGCCGGCGCTGCCGGACTTCTGGGAGACCGGCGCGGTGAAGGGCCTGAAGGCACGCGGCGACGTCACGGTCGACACCGACTGGGTGGGTGGCGTGCCGACGCGGATCGCACTGAAGGCGGGCCGGACCGGGTCGCTGACGGTCGCGAGCGACCTGTTCGACGGGCTGTTCCAGGTGGTCGACCAGAGGACGAAGAAGCGGGTGCCCTACCACCGCGCCGGCCGGGAGATCACGATCGACGCGGTCGCCGGGGCGACGTACGTGGCGACGTCGGCGGTGTCGGTTTCGGTGGCCGCGCCGGACCAGGTGGTCGCGGCGACGCCGTTCCAGGCGAAGGTGACCGTGGTGTCGCGCGGCCAGGAGATCCCGGCCGCGACGCTGTCGCTGTCCGTGCCGCCCGGGTGGACCGCGTCGGCCGCGCAACCGTTCGCGACGCTCCCGAGTGGACAGTCGCGGTCGTACCCGTTCACGGTGACGCCGGCCGGCAGTGCGGCGCAGGCGCAGGGGATCGAGGCCGTGCTCGCCGGCAGTGGCTGGCGGGCAACGGGTGTGACGCAGGTGCGGATCGACCCGCTGCCGCCGTGCGCGATCCCGCCGCCGGACACCCCGGTCGTGGCGTGGGACGCCCGGTCGGGCCCGACGGTCGACGACGTGTCGCCCAACAACCGGGACGCGACGGTCGACGGGACCGCCACCTACGACGCGAACGCGCCGTCCGGCTCCGGGCTGGTGCTGAACGGCGCCTTCCTGCGCACCGCGCCGACGACGCTCGGCTTCCTGCGGGAGGCCACGTTCGCGGCGGAGGTGCGGGTCGACGGGTCGGGTTCCTACCGGCGGCTGTTCGACTTCCAGCCGGGCGGGAACCCCGGCACGGACGGGGTGCTGATCGACCTCACGCCGTCGAACCAGGTCCGGTTCATCGGGTCGAACCAGAACGTCACCACGGACGCGGTGGTGCCGACCGGGCGGTACGTGGACCTCGTGGTGGTCATGGCGGACAGCGGCGAGCTGACGGTGTACGCGGACGGCGCGCGCCTCGGCGGGGGCCAGGTGCCGGACGCGGGCGTCAACGGCTGCGCCACCCGGCAGCTGCGGTTCGCCGCCGACCAGGACGGCGGCCAACGGCTGACCGGCGCGGTGGACCGGGCGGCCATCTTCGCCGACGCGCTGTCGGAGACGGAGGTCCGCACCTGGCGCGACCGCGCCTTCGGTTAGCGGGTCTGGGGGCTCAGCCGCGGCCGATGTAGGGCATCTTCGTGGCCAGCACGGTCATGAACTGCACGTTCGCGCTCAGCGGCAGTTCCGCCATGTGCAGCACCATGTCGGCGACGTGGCTCGGGTCCATCGTCGGTTCCGGTCTGGTGGTGCCGTCGGCCTGCAGGGTGCCCGCGCTGATCGACTCGGTCATCGACGACGCCGCGTTGCCGATGTCGATCTGGCCGCACGCGATGTCGAACTCGCGGCCCTCCAAGGAGAGCGCCTTCGTGAGGCCGGTGATCGCGTGCTTGGTCGCGGTGTAGGCGACGGCGTGCGGACGGGGCACCTGTGCCGAGATGGAGCCGTTGTTGATGATCCGGCCGCCTCGGGGGTCCTGTGCGGCCATCAGGCGGAACGCGGCCTGCGCGCACCAGAACGACCCGGTGAGGTTGGTGTCGACGACCGCGCGCCAGTCGTCGGGGGCCACCGTGGCCACCGGGCCGCCCGCGCCGAACGTGCCGGCGTTGTTCACCAGCAGGTCGAGGCGGCCCCACCGGGACTCGACCGCCGCGAACAACGCGGTCACCGAGTCATGCGACGCCACGTCGGTCACGACCGGGGTCGCCGAGCCCGCCTCGGCGGCCGTCGACTCGAGGCTCGCGGCGGTGCGGCCGGCCACCACCACGTGGTAGCCGGCGCCCGCCAGCCGGATCGCGATGGCCCGCCCGAGGCCGGAGCCGCCGCCCGTGACCACCGCGACCTTTGTCATGCGAGCCGGCGCGGCCCGACGAACGCCGCGGCCGCGGCCAGCACGTAGCCCAGCGCCGGACCGTACGCGCCGACCTGCAGGTCCGCGTAGCCGAAGCCGTCGGTCAGGTCGGACACCGCCGCGATGTGCACGCCCGCGATGACCAGCAGCACGAGCCCCGCGATCCGCCGGAACATCGACATGGCCATCTTCAGCATGAAGATCACCACGACGAGCGCGGCCACCGCGATGACCGCGATCGTGATCTCCTGCCGGGAGAAGTCGAGCGACCCGCCCGAGATCATCTCACTGAGCGGTCCGAAGCCGAACCGCAGCACCAGCACGGCGATGCCGACGAGCGTGAGCCCGGCCCACACGACCTTCATGGCCACCGACTCGATCACGGCGACCAGCGACAGCAGGATGCCGAGCACGGCGAGCGGGTAGCTGAACATGACGACGTAGGCGCCGCTGAACCCCCGCGCGTCGAAGTTCTTCGCCAGGTCCCAGATCGCCGGCAGCGCCTCGGAGTTCTGGCCGGCCGACGAGTACACCCACGGCAGCACGGTGAAGCTGAGCACCTGGACGACCAGGCCGAGAATGCTGAGCAGCAACCCGAGCCCGGGCAGGGGGAACGATCTGCCCTCGCGCTCCGGCGGAGGCGGCGGCGCGGGCCGCTCGGCCGGCGGTCGCTGGGGCGGCGCGGGCCGCTGGCCGTAACCCTGTTGGCCGCCCTGCTGGCCGTAGTCACCCGGCCCGTAGCCCGGCTGCTGGTAACCCTGTTGCTGGTACCGCTGCTGCGGCGGGTACTGCTGCCGCCCCTGCTCGTCGCGGTACGGCCCTGATGGTCGGGACATGCGGGCACCGTACCGGTCGAGCGCCGCTGAACAAGCCCCCACAAAGCCGAACGGTCGGTGCCGGCCTCCTTTAGAGTCGCAGGATGGGATCCGCGAAGAGCGAGGAGTCGCGGGCCGACGTCCCGCTCACCAACCTCGACCAGCCGTTGTTCGAGGGGAGCGAGTCGACCAAGCGGGACCTGGTCGACTACCTCGACGCGGTGCACGAGCGGCTGCTGCCCGAGCTGTCGCAGCGGCCGCTGTCGGTCATGCGGGTGCGGCCGGGGACGGCGCCGTTCATGCAGAAGAACGTGCCGAAGTACGCGCCGGACTGGCTGCGGACGGCGTCGTACTGGGCGGAGTCGTCGCGGCGGGAGGTGCACTACGCGCTGTGCGACGACCGGCGGACGCTGATCTGGTTCGCGAACCAGCGTGCGGTCGAGTACCACCCGACGCTGGCCCGCGTCGACGCGATGGACCGCGCCACCCACCTGGTGCTGGACCTCGACCCGCCGGAGGGCGGCGACTCGTTCTCCGCCGCGGTCGGCGCCGCGCTGCTGGTGCGGCAGGCGCTCGCGGACCTGGGGCTCGCCGGCGCGGTGAAGACGAGCGGCGCGAAGGGCGTGCACGTGTTCGTGCCGATCACGACGAAGGTGGACATGGCGGACGCGGCGGCCGCGACGCGGGCGATCGCGGCGCGGGCCGAGCGGCTGGACCCCGACCTCGCGACGACGGCGTACATCAAGGCGGACCGCGGCGGGAAGGTGTTCGTCGACTCGACGAGGGCGGGCGGGGCGACCGTGATCGCCGTGTACAGCCCGCGGGCGCGGCCGGGCACGCCGGTGTCGTTCCCGGTGCCGTGGGACGAGATCGAGAACGTGGCGCCGAGGGACTTCACGATCCGCAACGCGATCGCGCTGCTCGGCGACGCGGACCCGTGGGCGGCGGCGCTGCCGGCGCCGCAGGACCTTCCCGCCGACCTGGTCGCCGAGGGGCACGAGATCCCGGTGGCCCGCGTCGTGGCGATGCACGAGGGCAAGCGCCGCAAGCGGGCCGCAGAACGCGCGGCGGATGAGTAGCCTGGCGGTGTGGACGTCCTGTTGCCGTTCCTGTTGGTCGCCGCGGTCTGCGCCCTGGTCGGGTGGGGCCTCGTGCGGCTGGCCGCACGGACGCGGCACCGCCGGGTGGGCAGCGCCGCGATGAGTGCCGCGATGGGCGTGTTCGACGAGATCTGGCACCCGGCCGCGTACGACCCGCAGATCGAGATCCAGGTCGCGTACGAGCTCGAGGCCCCGGCGCCGTCGCCGGGCGACAAGGACAAGCTCGACTAGGGTTTCTCGCGCAGTGCGGCCAGTTGCTGCTCGAAGGGGATGACCATTTCCTCGGACGCTGGTACCGCCGGGTGGCGGCCCATCAGCTCGGCCAGCTCACCCGCCGCGCGGGCGATGCGGTGCGCCAGTTCGCCGTCGGCCCAGTCGGCCGACGCCGCGTACACCGAGGTCGGCGCGACGATCGCGTGCAGGTAGGTGAACATCGGCCGCAGCGCGTGCTCCAGCGCCAGCGAGTGCCGCGGTGTGCCGCCGGTCGCCGCGATCAGCACCGGCTTGCCGGGCAGTTCCTCGAACAGGTCGAAGAACGACTTGAACAACCCGCTGTAGGACGCGGTGAAGATGGGCGTCGCGGCGATCACGCCGTCGGCGGCGCCGACCGCGTCCAGCGCGGAGCGCAGCGCCGGCGACGGGAAGCCCGCCACCAGGTGGTGCGCGATGTCCACCGCCAGGTCCCGCAGCTCGACGACCGTCACGTCGGCGGCCACCTGGGCGGTCACCGCCGACGTCAGCCGGTCGGCGAGCAGCCGGGTCGACGACGGGACGGTCAGCCCCGCCGTCACCACTACCAGCCTCATGTTGTGACACCTGCCTCGCTCCGCTTGAGCGACTCGTGCGTCGGGGCGTCGGACACACCCGGCGCCCGCCGCGCCGCGAACTCCTTGCGCAGCACCGGCACGATCTCACCGAGGTGGTCGAGCTGCTCCAGCACGGTCTTCAGCGGCAGGCCGGCGTGGTCCATGAGGAACAGCTGGCGCTGGTAGTCACCGAAGTGCTCGCGGAAGGAGAGCGTCTTGTCGATCACCTGCTGCGGCGAACCCACGGTCAGCGGCGTCTGCTCCGTGAACTCCTCCAGCGACGGGCCGTGGCCGTAGACCGGCGCGTTGTCGAAGTACGGGCGGAACTCGTTCACCGCGTCCTGCGAGTTCGGCCGGATGAACACCTGCCCGCCGAGCCCGACGTACGCCTGCTCCGGCGTGCCGTGCCCGTAGTGCGCGAACCGTTCCCGGTACAGGCCGATCAGGCGCATGAAGTGCTCCTTGGGCCAGAAGATGTGGTTCGCGAAGAAGCCGTCGCCGTAGTAGGCGGCCTGCTCGGCGATCTCCGGGCTGCGGATGGAGCCGTGCCAGACGAACGGCGGCACGCCGTCGAGCGGCCGCGGCGTCGACGTGAACGACTGCAGCGGGGTGCGGAACCGGCCTTCCCAGTCGACGACGTCGTTGCGCCACAGCTCGTGCAGCAACGCGTAGTTCTCGATCGCGAGCGGGATGCCCTGGCGGATGTCCTTGCCGAACCACGGGTACACCGGGCCGGTGTTGCCGCGCCCCATCATGAGGTCGACCCGGCCGTCGGCGAGGTGCTGGAGCATCGCGAAGTCCTCGGCGATCTTCACCGGGTCGTTCGTGGTGATGAGCGTGGTCGCGGTGGAGAGGATCAGGCGCTCGGTGCGGGCCGCGACGTAGCCGAGCATGGTCGTGGGGGAGGACGGCACGAACGGCGGGTTGTGGTGCTCGCCGGTCGCGAACACGTCGAGCCCGACCTCTTCGGCCTTGAGCGCGATCGTGACCATGGCCTTGATCCGCTCGTGCTCACTCGGCGTCACGCCGGTGGTCGGGTCGGTGGTCACGTCCCCGACGGAGAAGATCCCGAACTGCATCACGCGCGTCCTTCCGAAAGTAGTTGCAAACTCAACTACTGCCTCGAACGGTACCGGACCGACCGCTATTCCCGCGCGCGAGGTGGTCGACCACGAGACTCGCCGCGACCCAGAACAGGCCGATCAGCCAGCCGCCGAGCACGTCCGACGGCCAGTGCACACCGAGGTAGACCCGGCTGAACCCGACCGTCCCGACGAGCACCGCGCCGATCACGACGATGACCACACGGCGCGGCCACCCGGGCGACCCGCGCACGGCGAGCGCGGTGAGGAGCCCGAGCACGGCCATCGAGTTGAGGCTGTGCCCGGACGGGTAGGAGTAGCTGTCGACCAGCACCACGTGGTCGGAGATCACCGGGCGCGGCCGCTCGACGACCGCCTTGAGCAGCGGGCCGAGCAGCAGGGCGCCGGCCGTCGACCCGACGACCAGCAGCGAGTCCCCCTTGCGGCCGCGCCACGCCAGCAGCGCGGCGACCACCAGCGCGACGACGATCAGCGACGGCGTGCTGCCGAACCGGCTCGCGTTGACCATCACCTCGGTCACCGCGGGCGGCCGGTGCGCGATCACACTGTCCCGCCAGCCGCCGTCCAGCCCGGCGAGCGCGTCGTGCCCCACGACGGCGTACGTGAGCGCGACCGAGGCCGCCGCGAGCAGCACGACGACCGCGACGCCGCCGAGCGCGCGCCGGCGCACCTGTGTGGACTCGGTCATGGCCTTACGTTAGGTGGCCCGCGCCCGCCGCGCTGATGGCCGATCGGCCACCCGGTTATCGGCCGATCGGCCGGTGTGCCCGGCCGGAGATGGCCATCTGCCCGACGTGCTGGGTCCGTCGCCTGCGCCAGGGTTCTCCCCGACAGACGACAACCAGTGCGAAGGGGCGGAAATGACATCGCTGCTGTCCGGTCGGGGTCTGGTGAAGCGGTACGGGACCGCGTACGCGCTCGCCGGGGTGGACATCGACATCGCCGCGGGTGAGGTGATCGCCATCGTCGGGCCGTCGGGGTCCGGCAAGACCTCGCTGCTGCACGTGCTCGCCGGCATCCTCAAGGCCGACGACGGGACGATCACCCTTGGCGGGCAACGGATCGACCAGCTGAGCGAGACCAAACGCAGCGAGCTGCGGCGCTCGGAGTTCGGCTTCGTGTTCCAGTCCGGCATGCTCGTCACCGAGCTGACCGCCGAGGAGAACGTGGCGCTGCCGCTGCTGCTCGGCGGCCGCGACCGGAACATGGCGATCTCGACGGCACGCACCTGGCTGGTCCGTCTCGGCCTCGGCGGCAAGGAGGCCCGCAGGCCGGGTGAGCTGTCCGGCGGCGAGGCGCAGCGGGTGGCGATCGCGCGGGCCATCGCGCACCGGCCGAAGGTCATCTTCGCCGACGAGCCGACCGGCGCGCTGGACACGAAGACCGGGCACGCCACGGTCAACGCGCTGATCGAGGCGGCGAAGGAGACCGGCGCCGCGGTGATCATCGTGACCCACGACCGCGAGCTCGCCGCGATGGTCCCGCGCACGGTCGCGATCCGCGACGGCCGCATCGAGCAGCCGGTGACTGCCCTGTGAGCGGGAGCGACGGAGCGGTAGCGGAGGAGCGGAGCGAACCATGTCAGGGATGAACCCAATGCAGCTCGCCTTGCGGGTGCTGCGCGTCGACCGGCGCACCCAGGTGTCCACCGTGCTGACCGCACTGGGGGTCGCGGTGGCCACCGGGCTGGTGCTCCTGCTGGTCAGCCTCCCGTTCGCGACACAGTCCCGCGCGGAGCGGACCCTGTGGCAGAACCCGTCGTTCTGGCCGTCCGAGGTGGCGCACCCCACGGTGAGCTGGGCGGGCAGCGAGGACGAGATCGACGGGCAGCGCATCACCCGCATCGACGTCGCGCCGCTCGTCGACCGTGCCGACGTGCCGCTGCCGCCGGGCATCGACCGGCTGCCGGCGCCCGGGGAGATGTTGCGGTCACCGGAGTTGGCGCACCTCGCGAGCGGCCGGCCGGCGGCCGAGCTGGCGGACCGCTTCAACGCGTCCCCGGCCGGCCTGCTCGGCGACGAGGCGCTGATGTACCCGGAGCAGCTCGTCGTGCTGGTCGGCCACACCCCCGACACCATGCCGGCGAACGCCACGGAGCTGGCCGCGCTCGGCGACGGCGAGGCGCACCTGGACGGGCTGCTGGCGCTGCTCGCGGGTGTCGGTGTGGTCGTGCTGCTGGTGCCGAGCCTCGTGCTGGTCGCGTCCGCGTCCCGGCTCACCGCCGCGCGCCGTGAGCGCCGCCTCGCCGCGCTGCGGCTGGCCGGCGCCACCCCGGCGCAGGTCACGAAGATGGTCGCCGCCGAGACCGGGCTCGCCGCGGTCGCCGGCGCGGTCATCGGGGTGGCGGTCAGCCCGGTGCTGCACTCGCTCGCGACGTGGGTCGCGTGGGACGGCGGCACCTGGTTCGACCACGACTTCATGCTGCCGTGGCCGGTCGTCGTCGCCGTGGCCGTCGCCGTGCCGGTACTGGTGGTCGGCGCCGCGGTCGCGGGCCTGCGGCGGGTGGTCAACACGCCGCTGATGGCCACCGGCGGGCACACCCGCAAGCCGCTCAGCAAGGGGCGGCTGCTGATCGTGCCGGTCGCCGCGCTCGCGTTCTTCTGGTCGCTGTCCATGGCGAGCGAGTCGCAGGGCGCGATGCTGCCGGTGCTGGTGTCGCTCGGGTTCCTCATGTGGTCGCCCACCGTGGTCGGGCCGTGGGTGACCTCGGCGCTCGGCGGGTTCTTCACCAAGACGTGGCGCCGGCCGTCGGCGCTGCTCGCCGGCCGGCGGCTGCGCGACGACCCCAAGGCGGCCTACCGGGCCTCGGCCGGTGTCGTGCTCGCGGTGTTCGCCGGCTCGATGGCGCTGACGCTGATGCCCAGCCTCGAGTCGGAGGCTGGTTACTTCAGCCAGTACAAGGACAACGTGCTGTACCTGAACACCGACACGGAGCACGTCGGCGAGGTCGTGTCGGCCACCGACGCCGGGTTGCGGCGGTACGGGCTCGCGCAGCGGGCCGCGCAGGTCGGGCAGGTGTCGCTCCGCGGGGGCCCCGACGGCTTCTACCAGGGGTACGTGGTGTCCTGCTCCGACGCGAAGGTGCTGCTGCCCACGAGCCCGGAGTGCGCGTCCGAACCGGCGATCTACGCGCCGTCCGGCGTCACGCTCGCCGGCCTGCGCATGGAGTCCGTGTCCGAGGACGGCGCCGAGACGACCGATACCACTGAGACCACTGAGACCCTGATGGCGCTGCCGTCCGACGCGAAGCTGGTGACGTCCGACTCCATCGGCTCGGTCCTGATCGACCCGGCACTGCTGCCGAGCGGCGCGCCGCTCACGAGCGTCGACGTGGCCGTGCCGGCCGACGACACGTCCCGCGAGTCCGCGCGCACCGCGCTGCTCGCCGCGTCCGGTGGCGCGCAGGTGATCAGCAAGGAGATGAAGCTCGGTCAGCAGGACACGCAGCTGGCGGACCTGCGCCGGGTGACGGTGATCGGTCTCGTGACCGCGTCGGTGCTCGGCGGCCTGAGCGCGGCCATCGCCACGGCCGGGTCGGTGCTCGACCGCCGCAGGACCTTCGGCGCGCTGATGGCGGCCGGCACCCCGGTGCGCACGCTGGCGCGGGCGCTCCGCGCGGAGGCGGCCCTGCCGGCGCTGGTGTCGACCATCGGGGCGGGCGCGCTCGGCACCGCGGTCGGCGTGGGTCTGTTCGGGCTGGTGTCGGAGAGCGTGCCGGTGTTCAGCCCGTGGCTCGCGGCCCCGATTGTGCTCGGCGCGCTGGTCGCGCTCCTGGCGGCGTCGGTGTGCACCCCGGCGCTGAACCGGGTGCGAGCGGAGCCTCTGGCGGACGAGTAGCCGCCGGAGTGGCCCGGTCCGTTCCTCGGGGGAGGGCGGGCCGGGCCGACCCGTCAGCGGTCCGAGAGCTCGGCCCGTACCCGGACGAGGATGGGCGTCGCGTTCGCCACCTCGCCGGCCAGGAGCAGGTCGGCGGCGAGGCGGACCCCGTCGCACTGCGCGCGGACCCGGCAGCTGTCGCCGAGGGCGGCGGTGCGGGCGAGCGCGGTGCGCAGGTCGTCGGCGAGGTCGATGGCCGCGCTCGGCTCGGTGAGGCGCGCCAGCACCCGCTCCACCCCGACCCGCAGCTCGTGCCCGGCGCGCGGCCGGATGTCGGGCGGCGAGTCCACCCGCGGCCCGGGAATGGCTCTCGTCATGGTTCTCGGTGCGGCCTCGGTCGCCATCGGTCCTCCTCGTCGTTGAGGTCTGCCCGCCGAATTCCTCGGCAGATTGGCACCAAACCTGAAGACAATCCAGCGGGTGACCCCCGATCAGGGTTCTTCCGGCGTGCGAATCGTGACCAACCAGCAGGTCGACGGGCCGCTCGCCCCGCGAACCGTGTCTCAATGGGTGGACACCGTGGTCGGATGTTGGGCACGATGCATACGCTCAGCCCGCGGTTACGCCAGACGGGTGACGCAGGCAGGAGGGACGTAGGAGATGACGGTGCGCTTGGTGGGTCTCCTCGCGGTCGCCGTGGTACTGGTGGCCGGGTGCAACGCGGCGGCCAAGTCACCGCAGGACAGCGGCAGCGGTGGTGGTGGTGACGGACCTTCGATCGTGCTCGTCACGCCCAACCCGGTCGGCGTCAACGACTTCCTCAAGCTCGCCGTCACGGGCGTCGAGGACGCCGCGAAGGCCCACGACGGCACCCAGAACGTCTACCAGAGCACCGACCCCGCCTCCATCCAGCAGAACGTCGCCGCCGCGGTCCGCGACAAGCTGGACGTGATCGTCGCGGTCGGGTTCAACTTCGCCGACGTGCTCGCCCAGCAGGCCGAGCAGAACCCCGACCAGCAGTTCCTGTTCGTCGACTCCTGCACGGAGAAGCCGTTCCCGAACGTCACGTGCGCGGTGTTCCGCGAGTACGAGGGCGTCTACCTCGCCGGCGCCGAGGCGGGCCTGCTCACCAGGTCCGGCAAGGTCGGGGCCGTGGTCGCGGTCGACGCGCCCCAGTTCCACCGCTACTCCGACCCCTTCGGCCTCGGCGCGCAGAAGGTCAAGCCGGCCGCCACGCTGAGCCCGCTCTACATCGGCGGCGCGAACCCGTTCAACGATCCCGGCCGCGCCAAGGAGCTGACCGCGACGCTCGCCGGCCAGGGCGTCGACCACGTCATGGGCGCCGCGTCCGCGTCCGGCAACCTGGGTGTGTTCGAGGCGGCCAAGGAGCACGGCATCTTCGCGTTCGGGGTGGACGCCAACCAGTGCCCGGCGAGCCCCGGCCAGGTCGTGGACAACGTGATCAAGCGGACCGACGTGGTGATCACCGACGGCGTCGACGCGATCCTGTCCGGCAAGCAGGGCGAGACGCGGTCCTACGGCGTCAAGGAGGAGGGCATCTCGCTGACCGGACTGCAGCCGGACGTCGCGAAGTCCCAGTGCGTCATCGCCGACCACCCGGACGTGCTCGAACAGGTCGGCAAGCTGCGCGACGAGATCAACGCGGGCACCATCACCATCGATGACCCAGCAGCGGCCTGAGCCCCCGGCCGTCGAGCTGCGGGGCATCGTCAAGCGCTTTCCCGGCGTGCTCGCCAACGACCACGTCGACCTGTCGGTCGCCGGCGGTGAGATCCACGCGGTGATGGGGGAGAACGGCGCGGGCAAGTCGACGCTCATGTCGATCCTCTACGGACTGTCCCAGCCGGACGCCGGGGAGATCGCCCTCGGCGGCGCGACGGTGTCCTTCTCCTCCGCCGCGCAGGCCATCGGCGCCGGCATCGGCATGGTGCAGCAGGGGTTCGCGTTGTTCGACACGCTGTCGGTCACCGACAACGTGGTCTTCGGCGCCGAGCCGACGCGGCGCGGCCTGCTCGACCGGCGCGCCGCGCGGACCGCCGTCGCCGAGCTGATCGAACGGCACGGGCTGCGGCTGCGGCCCACCGACCGCGTCGGCGACCTGCCGGTCGGCGTGCGGCAGCAGGTGGAGATCCTGAAGCTGCTGTACCGCAGGGCACGCGTGCTGATCCTCGACGAGCCGACCGCCGTGCTCACCCCGGCCGAGACCGACCGGCTGTTCGACGTCCTGCGCGGGCTCGCCGCCGACGGCAACACCATTCTGTTCGTGTCGCACAAGCTGCACGAGGTCCTCGCGGTGAGCGACAACGTGACCGTGCTGCGGGACGGCCGGGTCACCATGCGCTCGGCCACCGCCGACACCGACCGGGCGGCGCTGGCCGCCGCGATGACCGGCCGCGCCGTCGAGCTGGACAAGATCTACCCGCCCGGCACCCCGGGCGACGTCGTGCTGGCCACCCACGAGCTGACCATCCGCGGCGCCGGCAAACCGGTCCTGGACGGCGTGTCGCTCGACGTCCGCGCCGGCGAGGTGGTCGGCGTCGCCGGGGTGGCCGGCAACGGGCAGACCGAGCTGGTCGCCGCGATCGCCGGCCTGCTGTCCGCCGACTCCGGCGCGATCCTGTTGCACGACAAGGAGATCGGCGCGCTGTCGGTACGCGCGCGGCGCGCCGCCGGCATCGCGCACGTCCCCGAGGACCGCGCGGAGGTCGGCAGCGCGCCCGGCGCCCCGCTGGCCGACAACCTCGCGGTCGGCTTCCAGCGGCGGCTCGCCCGGCGCGGTTTCCTGCGCCCGCAAGCGATCCGCGCGCACGCGGCGGCGATCGTCGAGCGGTTCGGGGTGCGCGCGGCCACCACGTCGGCGCCGATGCGGACGCTGTCCGGCGGCAACCAGCAGAAGGCGATCCTCGGCCGCGAGCTGACCCACGACGCGCCCGTGCTGCTGGTGGAGCAGCCGACCAGAGGCGTGGACATCGGCGCCGTCGTCAACATCCACCAGCAGCTCGCCGACTACCGCGACGCCGGGCACGCCGTGCTGCTCGTGTCCGCGGAGCTGAGCGAGATCCGCGCGCTGTCCGACCGGGTGCTGGTGATGTACGAGGGCCGGGTGGTGGCGACGTTCACCAAGGCGGCGGCCACGTACGAGGCGCTCGGGCTGGCCATGGCCGGTGGGACGCCGTGAGGACCGTCGGCGTCACGCTCCTCGGCGCGCTGGTGCTCGGCGCGCTGCTGCTCGCCGCCACGGGCGCGAACCCGTTGGAGGCGTACGGGGCCATCGTGACCGGCGCGTTCGGCCCCGACGGCATCCAGGACACGCTCGCCTACGCGGTGCCGGTCGTCGGCATGGCCACCGCGCTCGCGATCCCGCTGCGGGCCGGCATGGTCAACCTCGGCGGCGAGGGACAGCTCGTCCTCGGCGCGATCAGCGCGGTCGCCGTCGGACTGCACGTGCCCGGCCCGTTCGGCCTCGTCGTGGCGCTGGTCGCGGGCACAGTGGCCGGCGCGCTGTACGCGGCCGCCGCGGCGCTGTGCGAGGTGCGCCTCGGTGTGCCGCTGCTCGTGACGACCCTGCTGCTGAGCTACCCGGCGATGTCGCTCGCGGCGTACCTGGTGCGCTTCCCCATGCGGGACGCGGGTTCCAGCCTGCCGCAGAGCGGCCAGCTGCCGCCGGACGTGCGGCTGCCGGCGATGGGCTCGGTCACCGTCGGGCTGTTCCTGATCGTGGCGGCGGTCGCGGTGTACGCGGTCGTCGACGCGCGGACCCCCGCCGGTTTCGAGGCGCGGGCGACCGGGTGGGGGCCGCGGTTCGCGCAGTACGCCGGCATCGACCGACCCGCGCTGACGGTGCGGCTGCTGGCGTGCTCCGGCGGCCTCGCCGGGCTCGTCGGCGCGGTCGTGGTGCTCGGCTTCCCGTACCGGTTCATCGACGGGGCGCTCATCACCCCGCAGTACACGTGGATCGGGCTGCTCGCCGCCCTGCTCGCGGCCGCGAGTCCGCTGGGGACACTGGTGGCCGCGGTGTTCTTCGCGGCGCTGACCAGTGGCGGCTTCGCCATGGAACGCGCGACGCAGGTGCCCCGCGAGCTGACCGCCGTCCTCCAGGCGGTGCTGATCATCTTCCTGGCGGCGGCCACCGGCATGCTCCGCAAGAAGCGGAGCCCGGCATGACCGGGACGCCGGCCCGCCGGTCGCGAAACGACAACTCAGGGGTCCTGAAACGGGGACTCGCGGGTCCTGAAACTGCGACTCGCGGGGGTGGCCGTGGTTGACGCCGCGCTGTTCTCCTCCGCGCTCGGGGCGCTCACCCCCATCCTCTTCGCGGCGCTCGCCGGCGCGCTGTGCCAGCGGGCCGGGGTCTTCAACATCTCGCTCGAGGGCACCATGCTCGTCGGGTGCTTCGCGGGGGTCGCGGGGAGCTGGTACACCGGGAGCGTGTGGCTCGGGGTGCTCATCGCGACGGTCGCGGGTGTCGCGTACTCGCTCGTGCTCGCCGTCGGGCACGTCTCCCTCGGCGGCGACGCCATCGTGCTCGGCGTCGCGATCAACCTGCTCGCCGTGGGGCTCACGTCCTTCCTCATCCGCACCGTGTTCGGCACGCGGGGCACGTTCAGCGACCCGTCGCTCCAGGGGCTCGACGCGGTCGACCTCCCCGGCCTGAAGGACATCCCGTTCGTCGGCGAGGTGCTGTCCGGGCACTCGGTGCTCGTCTACCTGTCGTGGCTCGCGGTCGTGGCGCTCGCGGTGCTGCTCTACCGCCACCCGTGGGGCCTGCGGCTGCGCGGCGTCGGGGAGCGGCCGGACGCCGCCGCGAGCCTCGGGGTCAGCGTCACCCGCTACCGCTACGGCGTGATCCTCGCCGGCGGTGCGCTGTGCGGGCTGGCCGGCGCGCAGCTCGCCCTCGGCAACGTCACCCTGTTCTCCGAGAACATGACCGCGGGCCGCGGCTGGATCGCCGTCGTCGCCGTCATGCTCGGCCGCGCCCTGCCCTACGGCGTGCTCGCCGCGGCCGTACTCTTCGGACTCGCCGAGGCGTTCGGGTTCCGGCTGCAGGGCATCGGCCTCCCGCAGCAGGCGACCGACGCCGCGCCCTACGTCGTCACCCTCCTCGCGCTGTTCGTGTCCTCCGCGCGGATCAGAAGAAGAACCAGGGAGCGCAGTCCATGAGCGACGTCCTGCCGATCACGAAGATCCCCCGCGCGGGCCTGCCCGGCCACGCGCTGGTGGTCGGCGACCCGGAGCGGGCCACCGCGGTCGCGGCGCTGCTCGCCGACTCCGTCCTCATCGGACAGAACCGGGAGTACCGCAGCTACCGGGGCACCTGGTCGGGCGCGCCGGTGGTCGTGTCGTCGCACGGGGTCGGCGGGCCCGGCGCGCTGTGCCAGTTCCAGGAGCTGGCGGCGGCCGGGGTCCACACGTTCCTCCGGTTCGGCACCGCGGGCGCGCTGCGTGCCGACATCGCCGACGGCGACCTGGTGATCGCTGAGGCCGCGGTCCGCGACGACGGCGTCACCCAGCAGCTCGTCCAGCCCGAGTACCCGGCGTTCGCCACCCCGGAGGCGGTGCTCGCGCTCGACCGCGCCGCCGCCGCGCACGACGCGACCGCGCACCGCGGCGTCGTGTGGACCCGTGCCGCGTTCAGCCCGATGGTCCGCGAGCTGCCGATGCGCGAGTACCTGGCCGCGCGCGTGATCGCGATCGAGATGGAGCTCGCCACCCTGCTCGTGTTCGCGGGCCTGAGCGGCCTGCGTGCCGGTGGCGTGCTCGTCATCGACGGCAACGCCACCGTCGACAACACGGACCCGACCTCCTACGACCCGCACCGCGAGGTGGTCACGGACTCGGTCGCCCGCGGCAGCGCGGTGGCACTCGACGCACTGGTGGAGCTGACATGAATTGGCACGAGGGCGCGAGCAAGGTCGCGGAGGCACTGCGCGGCGACGCCGCGGAACGGGACCGCGCGGGCGCCGAGCCGACGCGGGAGGTGGCGCTGCTCAAGGAGTCCGGCCTGCTCACGCTGCTGGTGCCGGCCGACCTCGGCGGCGCGGGCGAGAGCTGGCTCGCCGCGAACACGGTCACCAGGATCGTCGCCGCCGCGGACGCCTCCGTCGGGCACCTGCTCGGCTACCACTACCTGCAGCTGTGGCGGGCCGAGCTGTTCGACCGGCCCGACCTCGTCACCCGGCTGCAGCGGGAGACCGTGACCGGCGACCACTTCTGGGCCGGTGTGAGCAACCCGCTCGACGCGGCGCTCGAGCTGACCCCGGTCGACGGCGGCTTCCGGGTCAACGGGCGCAAGACCTTCGCCACCGGCGCGAGCGTCGCCGACCGCCTGGTGGTCAGCGCGACCAGGACCGACGACGACGAGAAGCTGACCTTCGTCGTCGACGGCAAGGCGCCCGGCGTCCGGTACCTCGGCGACTGGGACAACTTCGGGCAGCGGCTGACCGCGAGCGGCGGGGTCGTGTTCACCGACGTGTTCGTCGCGGCCGGCGACGTGCTCGGCACACAGCCGCAGCACCAGCCGCCCCGGCTCTCCCTCGCCGCTGTCGCGTTCCAGCTGTTCCTCACCCAGATCTACGTCGGCATCGCGGAGGGCGCGCTCATCGAGGCCGCCGAGTACACGAAGACCCGCAGCCGGCCGTGGGCACTGTCCGGAGTGGACTCCGCGGCCCGCGACCCGCACACGGTCGCGGCCTACGGCCAGCTGGTCGCCGAGGTGCGGGCGGCCGGCGCGCTGACCGACGACGCGGCGGCCGCGCTCGGCGGCGCGTTCGACCACGGGCCCGAGCTGTCCGAGGTGGACCGCGCGGAGGCCGCCGTGACGGTCTCGGCGGCCAAGGTGGTGGCGACCAGGGTGGTCAACGAGGTCACGACGAAGGTGTTCGAGCTCGTCGGCGCGCGGGCCACCGCCAACAAGTACGCCTTCGACCGCTTCTGGCGCAACGCCCGCACGCTGACGCTGCACGATCCGGTGGTGTACAAGGCATGCGAGGTCGGCGCGCACTTCCTCACCGGCGACCACCCGCCGTACACGGGGTACAGCTGATGGCGCTCCCGATCCTCGCCGACAGCGTGCGGCTCACCGACGACGGGGTGTCCATACTGGACCGCCGGGTGTTCCCGACCGAGCGGGTGTGGCTGCACTGCGCGACGGTCGAGGACGTGGCGCGGGCCATCGAGGACATGGTGACCCAGTCGTCCGGCCCGTACTTCGCGGCGCTGTGGGGCATGGTGCTCGCGGCCCGCGAGGCGGCCGGGCTCGAGCCGGCGGCCGCGCGTGCGCACCTGGAGAAGGCCGGCGTGCGGCTGATCGACACCCGCCGCACGAACAACCATCTGCGCAAGGCGGTGCACGCGGTGGTGTCGCGGGTGACGGCCGGCATGACCGGCGCCGAACTGGTCGCGGCCGCGCTGGCGGGCGCGCGGGCGGGGGACGAGCGGTACCGCGCACGCAGCGCCGCGCTCGGCGCGCACACCGCGGACCTGTTGCCGGACAACGGAACCGTGCTCACGCACTGCTGGGCCGACCTGTACCTGGTCGAGCTGGTGCGCGCCGTCGAGCGGTCCGGCAAGCGGCTCGGGTTCTTCTGCACCGAGACCCGCCCGTACCTGCAGGGCGCCCGGCTGACCGCCGAGACGCTCGCCGAGATGGGCGTCGACACCACGGTGATCACCGACGGGATGGGCGCCGCGGTGCTCGCGAGCGGCGAGGTCGCCGCGCTCGTCACCGCCGCGGACCGGGTCACCATGGACGGCCATGTGGTCAACAAGATCGGCACGCTCGGGCTGGCGGTCGCCGCGCGGGCGTTCGACGTCCCGTTCCACGCGATGGTGCAGGCGCCGGACCGGCTCGCGCCGACCGCGGCGGACGTGCCGGTCGAGTACCGCGACGGCGCCGAGCTGCTGCAACCCGGTGCGCACCTCGGCATCCGCGGCCACTACCCGGCCTTCGACATCACCCCGCCGCGGTTCGTCACCACCGTGGTCACCGACCGCGGCGCGTTCGATCCGCACCAGCTCGCCGACTACTACCGGGAGATCCTGTGACGATCACGGCTGACTGGGTGGTCCTCGACATCGAGGGCACGCTCACCGCGACCAGCCAGGTGCACGTCGTGCTCTACGACTACGCGCGGCCGCGCCTCGGGCCGTGGCTCGACGAGCACGGTGCCGACCCCGTGGTGGCCGACGCGGTGGCGGAGACGAAGAAGCTCGGCGAGCTGCCGGCCGGCGCGACCACCGACGACGTGGTCGGCGTCCTGCACGGCTGGATGAACGCGGACCAGAAGATCGCGCCGCTGAAGACGTTGCAGGGCCTCATCTGGCAGCGGGGGTACGCCGACGGCGACCTGACGACGGTGTTCTTCCCGGACGTCGCGGCGAAGCTCCGCGAGTGGCACGGCAGCGGGTTGCGGCTCGCGGTGTTCTCGTCCGGTTCGGTCGCCGGGCAGGTGGCGTCGTTCTCCCGCACCACCGACGGCGACGTGACCGGCCTGTTCGACAAGCACTTCGACACGGTCAACGCGGGCCCGAAGCGGGAGGCGTCCTCCTACCGGGCGATCGCCGCCGCGCTGCCGGCCGACCCCGCGGAGGTGGTGTTCCTCTCCGACGTGCCGGCCGAGCTGCACGCCGCCGCCGAGGCCGGCTGGCAGACCGTCGGCGTGGCCCGCGACGGCGAGCCGTTCGGCGCTGCCGACTTCGGTCCACACCGGACGGTCCGCTCGTTCGACGAGGTCGAGGTGACACCATGACGATCGGTCAGCAGCTCGCCGAGGAGGCCGCCAGGTACGCGTCGATGGGCTGGATGCGCGGCACGTCCGGCAACCTGTCGGTGGTCCTGCGCCGGGACCCGCTCCGGCTCGCGGTGACCGCGAGCGGGCTGGACAAGGGCGAGCTGACGGCGATCGACCACGTGGAGACCGACGAGCACGGCGCGCCGATCTCGGACGGCGTGCCCTCCGCGGAGGCGGGCCTGCACGCCAGGATCGCGGCGGTCGCCGGCGCCGGCGCGGTCGTGCACGTCCACGCCATGGCCCCCGTGGTCGCCGCCGAGCGGTGGCCGGGCGGCGTGCCGCTGCGGGATCTGGAGATGCTGAAGGGGTTCGGCCGCGAGGCACACGACGACCTCGTGACCATCCCGGTGATCCCCAACGGCCAGGACATGCGGGTGCTCGGCGACGCGTTCGAGCGCGGGTACCGCGCCGACACGCCCGCGCTGATCGTCGCCCGGCACGGGATCTACGTGTGGGGCGACGACCTGCGGCAGGCGCGGCACCGGCTCGAGTGCCTGGAATGGTTGCTGCGCTTTGCGGTCAGCTGAGCAGCTTGCGCAGCACGAGCGCGTTGGCCGCCGGGTCGGCCATGAACCCGTTGTGGTCGCCGGGGAAGTCCACGGCGGCCTTGTCGAGCCGCTCGGCGAACGCGACGGCCGCCCGGTTGGCCAGGTCGCCGACGGTGGTGGTCCCGGCGCCGACCTCGATGCGGGTCGACGCGGCACGCAGCGCGGCGAGGTCGGGCTCGTACTCGCCGATCGACCGGTACATGCGGCCGAAGAACACGTCGAAGTTGGCCGCCATGGCGGACAGCCACTCCTGCGGCGGCGCCTCCTGCTCGTCGCCGGCGAGCCCCGCCTCCGCCATGAACGCCGCGACCGCCGCCCACACCCCGTCGCGCTCGTAGGCCTCGGTCACCTTCCGGTCGTTCGCGCGGACGTGGACGGCGTCGGGCAGCAGGCCGATGAGCGGCGGCTCCAGCAGCACCGCCGTGCGCACCCGGTCCGGGTGCCGCTCGACGAGTGCGAGCGTGGTGAGCGCGCCGCCGCTGTGGCCGAAGACCTGCGCCGGACCGCCGCCGACCGCGTCCAGCACGGCGAGCGCGTCGGTGGCCTGCGCGTCGACGGTGATCTCGTCCTGGCCGGCCGTCGCGCTCCGGCCGAGGCCGCGGGGGTCGTAGGTGACGACCGTGTAGTCGTCGGCGAGCAGGGGCGCGAAGTCGGCGAACGACGTCGAGTCCAGAGCGCCGCCGGGGATGAACAGCAGGGTGGGGCCGGTGCCGGTGGTGTCGTAGTGGACGCCGTTGACGATCATGGGGAAGTCCCTTCTCGAGGTGGTCTCATTCCTGCTGACGAAGCTGTGCGCCCGACTTCGACATAGTCTGGGGAAATCGGAAGGGGAAATGTCATGACACTGCTGACCGTGTGGCCGGACGACGACCCGAACACCGTCCTGACCAGGACTTCCGACGGTGACGCGATCGCGGACGAGCTGAAGCGGCTCGGCGTGCGGTTCGAACGCTGGCCGGTGGTGGCCGGCCTGCCGGCCGCGCCGTCCTCCGACGAGGTCCTGACCGCGTACGCCGACCGGGTCGCCCGGGTGGTCGAGAACGAGGGCTACGTGCTGGTCGACGCCCTGCACATGACCCCGTCGGACTCGCCGGAGTGGGTCGAGTCGGCGGCCGAGGCCAGGCAGAAGTTCCTGTCCGAGCACACCCACGACGACGACGAGGACCGGTTCTTCGCACGGGGCGCGGGCGTGTTCTACCTGCACGTCGGCGGGAAGGTGTACGGCGTGCTGTGCGAGGCGGGCGACCTGCTGAGCGTGCCGGCGAACACCACGCACTGGTTCGACATGGGGACGCGCCCGGACTACGTCGCGATCCGGTTCTTCCACGACGAGGACGGCTGGGTCGGCAACTTCACCGGCGCGCGCTTCGACTTCCCGGACTTCGACGCACTGATGGCTAGCCGCTGAGCTTGCGCGGTCAGACGCCGGCGGCCACTCACACAAGCTTGCGCGCCGCCACCAGCTCCACGGTGGTGAGTACGGCGATGCCCTCGATGGCGAGCAGCGCGATCAGTACGAGGAGCTGCGTCGCGCCGGCCTGGACCGGGGTGCCGCCGCCGAGCAGGATGCCGACGAACGTGCCCGGCAGCGTGACGAGCCCGACCGTGCGGGTCTGGTCCAGGGCGGGGACCAGGGCCTGACCGGCGGTGTGCCGGCAGATCAGGCGGGCGGCGTCCTGGTAGGTCATGCCGAGCGCGAGCGCCGCCTCGTACTCGCCGCGCCGGGCGGTCAGCTCGTCGAGCGCGCGGCGGCCGGCGAGCGAGGTCGCGGTCATCGCGCCGCCGATGAGGATGCCCGCGATCGGGATGACGGCCACCGGGTGCAATGGCACGAGCCGGGTGGCGAGCAGCAGGCCGAGAATCGGCGCGACCCCGCCCGCGATGGCGGTGGCGGCCCACCACCCCTGCCGGGCCTTGGTGATCCGCTTCGCCGAGGTCAGCGTGGCGACGCCGAACATGAGGAGCACGAACGCGGCCGTGAGCCACCCGTCGCGCAGGACCACCACGATGACGAACGAGACGGCGGCGAGCTGCGCGACACCCCGGACGGCAGCGGTCACCACGGGCCGCCACGCCCCGATCCGGCCGACGCCGACCACCACGGCCGCGACCACGGCCAACAGGACGAGCACCCCGGCGAGGGGCCAACCGACGGTGACGTTCACCGGAACAAGATGACACACGGCCTGTGTCATCACCTGGGTCATTGACATGGAATGCCGTTCCACGACAGGCTCGAAGCATGAGCATCGAGACGCTCCCGAACGGCTACCTCCTGCGTGGCGAGCACGTGGCGTACGCCTTCACGCTGCACCAGGACGCCGGCCTCGACGAGCCGGTGCTGCGCCACCTGCACTGGGGCGGCCCGATCACGGCCGGCGACGTGGCCGCGCTGGCCGCCCGCGTGCCGGAGCGCAGGCGGCCCTCCGGCGCGTGGTCGCGGCCCCGCGCGCACGAGGAGGAGTACGTCGCACAGGGCGCGCTGCGCCGCGACGAGCCCGCGCTCGTCGTCGAGTTCGCCGACCGGGTGCGCGACGTCCGGCTGCGGCTGGCCGGCCACGAGGTCGACGGCGACACACTGCGAATCACGCTGACCGACGTCCACTACCCCCTCGACGTCGAGCTCACCTACCGGGTGCTCGCCGACGTCGACGTGATCGTCCGCGCCACCCGCCTGCGCAACACCGGCACCGAGCCGGTGTTCGTCGAGCGCGCCGCGTCGGCCTGCTGGGCGCCGCCGCCGCGCGACGGGTACACGCTCACCACCCTGTCCGGCGCGGTCCTCACCGAGACGCAGGTGACCCACCGGCCGCTGGCCACCGGCCGGACGGTCATCGAGACCCGCGCCGGTACCACCGGCCACGAGCACCAGCCGTGGGTCGCGCTCAGCGCGGGCACCGAGGTCTGGAGCGCGGCGCTGGAGTGGAGCGGTCCACACCGGACGGTCGTGCAGACGATGGAGGACGGCGGCACGCACGTCGTGCAGGGCGTCAACGACCTCGGCCAGCGGCACCGCCTCGACCCGGGCGCCGAGCTGACGCTGCCGGACAGCGCCGGCGGCTACGCGCCGGACGGCCACGACGGCGCGTCGCTGCGGTGGAAGCGGTACGAGCAGCGGCACGTGCTGCTGCACGCCCGGGTGGCGCGGCCCGTGCTCTACAACTCGTGGGAGGCGACGCACTACGACGTCCGGCCGGCGCACCAGCTCGAGCTCGCCACCCGGGCGCGTGACCTCGGCGTCGAGCTGTTCGTCGTGGACGACGGCTGGTTCCGCGACCCGCACAGCGACGGCACCACCAAGCTCGGCGACTGGGACCCGACGCCCGAGCTGCGGACGCTGTCCGACGCCGTGCACGCGATGGGCATGCGGTTCGGCGTGTGGGCGGAGCCGGAGAACGCCAACGCCGACAGCGACCTCCACCGCGCGCACCCCGACTGGTTCTACCAGTGGCCCACCAGGGAGCCGACCCTCGTCCCGCGCCTGCGCCACGAGCTGGTCCTCGACTACACGCGTGCCGACGTCCGCGACCACATCGCCGCCATCCTCGGCCGGCTCGTCACCGAGGCACGCGTGGACTTCCTGAAGTGGGACATGAACCGGCCGCTCACCGAACTGTCCACACCGGACCGGATGACCGCGCTGGCGCACACCCGCGGCGTGTACGACGTGCTCGACCGCCTGCGGGTCCGGCACCCCGGCCTGCTGGTCGAGAGCTGCGCCGCCGGTGGCGGCCGCATCGACCACGGCATCTTCCGGCGCACGCACTGGGCGTGGGCGAGCGACAACACCGACGCGGTCGACCGGCTGTTCATCCAGGAGGGCTTCGGCTACCTGCACGCCCCGGCCGCGATGATGTGCTGGGTGACCGACGCGCCGGGCAACCTGAGCCCCCGCGCCACCCCGCTGCGGTTCCGGTTCCACCTCGCGATGTGCGGTGTGCTCGGGCTCGGCGGCGACCTGCTGTCGATGCCGGACGACGATCTCGCGCAGGCACGCGAGCTGATCGCGCGGTACAAGGACATCCGGCCGACCGTGCAGTTCGGCGACCAGTACCGGCTCGGCGCCGCGACCGACGACGTGTTCGGCGTGCAGTACGTCCACGGCGACGAGGTCGTCGTGTTCACCTTCGCCCGCCAGGTGCGGCACCTGTTGCAGCGCCGCGAGCTGGCGCTCACCGCGCTCGAGCCGGACGCGTCCTATGTGGACACCGAGACCGGCGTGCGGCTCAGCGGCGGCATGCTCATGCGCCGCGGGCTGTACCTGGAGCTGGCCGGCGACTACGTCAGCTCGCTGACCAGGCTCCGCAGGGTCGGCTAGCGGACCGACGAACTGTCGGGCGTTCCTTCCGGTCGCCCTCGATCGGGACTCCTGGTTGACCGATGCATAGGATCGGGGGGTGACTCGCTCCCCCGCACGCGTCGCCACAGTTCTGATCACCGCCGCGCTCGCCGTCGGCGGCCTCGCCGCGGCCTCGGTCGCCGAGGCACGGCCCGGGTTGACGATCACCTCGGTGTCCAACCCGAAGCCGGAGTTCGTGAGCGGCGGTGACGTGCTCGTGCGGGTCGCGAACGGCGACCGAGTGCGGGTGCGGAGCAACGGCGCGGACGTCACGGGCAGCTTCACGCCGCAGCCGGACGGCTCGCTGCTCGGCGTGGTGAGCGGGCTTCGCCAGGGCGGCAACACGATCACGGCCGAGTCGAAGGGCCGGCACGCGACGTTGCACGTGCGCAACCACGCGCGCTCCGGGCCGGTGTTCTCCGGCCCGCAGCAGACCCCGTTCCTGTGCCAGACCGAGGCGTTCGGGCTCGCCCCCGCGCAGCAGCCGCTGTGCGAGGCGCCGACCGTGATCCGCTACCAGTACCGGACCACGGCGGGTGCGTTCAAGCCGCTCGCCGACCCGGCGACGCGGCCCGCCGACCTCGCGAACGCGTCGGTCGGGGGCCGCCAGGTGCCCTACATCGTGCGTGTCGAGACCGGGGTGATCGACCGGTCGGTGTACGAGCTGGCCGCCCTGTACGGCGCCGATCCGTCGCCGGTGGCGCCGGAGACCGGGTGGAACGGCAGGCTGGTCTACAACTTCGGCGGCGGCTGCAACGGCGGCTACCGCCAGGGCGCGGTCACCGCGGGCGTGCTGGACAACCTGTTCCTGTCGCAGGGCTACGCGGTCGCGTCGTCCACGCTCAACGTGCTGGACAACAACTGCAGCCCGACCATCTCGGCCGAGGCGGCCATGATGGTCAAGGAACACGTCATCGAGACCTACGGCCCGGTGCGGCACACGATCGGCTGGGGCGGGTCCGGCGGCGCGATCCAGCAGTACAGCATCGCGGACGCCTACCCCGGCATCCTCGACGGCATCATCCCCGGGGTCTCCTTCCCGGACCCGCTGACGGTCATGGGTCCGGTCACCGACTGCGGCCTGCTGAACGCCTACTTCGCAGGCCCCGGCGCGTCGTTCACCCCAGAGCAGCGCAGGGCCGTCTCCGGCTACGTCGCGTACAGCACGTGTGTGTCGTGGGGGCAGACGTTCCTCAACCGCGCGACCGCGACCGGCAGCTGTGACGCGGCGATCCCGCGCGATTGGATCTGGGACCCGGAGACGAACCCGGACGGCATCCGGTGCGGCGCGGCGGAGCAGTGGGTGAACCAGCTAGGCCGTGACCCGCGCACCGGGTTCGTCCGGTCCACGCTCGACAACACCGGCGTCCAGTACGGGCTGGCCGCGCTGAACGCCGGGCAGATCACGCCGGCCCAGTTCGCGGCGCTGAACGCGGGCGTCGGCGGCTACGACCACACCGGCGCGGCCATCCCGACCCGCACGGTCGCCGACCCGCGCGCGCTGAGCGCCGCGTACGGCGCCGACCTGGTCAACAGCGCGGGGCTGGGCCTGCGCACCACGCCGATCATCGACCAGCGCACGTACCTCGACCTGGTCAGCCCGCTCGCGGACATCCACACGGCCGAGATGTCCTACATCGTGCGCGACCGGCTGATCAAGGCCAACGGCACGGCCGCCAACCAGGTGATCATCGAGACCGCGCCGGACCCGGCGCAGGCCGGTGTCGCCGCCGCGTACGAGCTGGACGCCATGGACCGCTGGCTGTCGGCGGTCGGCGACGACACCTCCCGCCGCGACCGGGCGGCGAAGGTGGTCGCCAACAAGCCGTCCGACCTCGGCGACGGCTGCTACGTGTCGCCGACCGAGCGGATCGTCGAGCCGCTGACCTACCCGGCGTCCGGCCGGTGCGGCGCGCTGTACCCGATCGCCGCGAACCCGAGGCTCGTCGCGGGCAGCGATCTGTCGGTGAACACCCTGAAGTGCCGCACGAAGCCAATCGACTTCGGCGACTACCGGGCGCAGTTCACGAAGGACGAGAAGGCGTTGCTGCGCAAGGCCTTCCCGAACGGCGTGTGCGACTACTCCCGCACGGGCGTAGGCGAGCGCCCGCCGCGCGGCGCCTGGCTGGACTACAGCCGCTAGTCACTCCACTTCTCGATGAGCCACCCGGAAACCGTGAACCGCTACGCGTACTGACCGCTCAGCGACCCAGCCGGGCCGCGAGCCCGTCGAGCACGCAGTCCAGGCCGAACACGAACTCGACGTCGGGGTCGAGTTCCTCGGCTTCGAGGACGCGGCGGGCGAGCATCGGGTGCTTACCCGCCGCGAGGACCTCGCTGATGTAGGGACCGACGCTGCGCTGCCACTCCTCCTCGGTCAGGCCGGTGCGCTGCTCCGCGCGTCGAAGGGCCTGCTGGGCGGCGACCGAACCCAGCACGTACGCGTGCACGGCGCCGAGCGCCTGCGAGGCCAGGGTGATGTCGGGCGTGAGCGCGACGGCGGCACGCAGCGCGGACTCGGACCGCCGCAACGAGTTGGGGCCGAGCGCGGGCCTTCCCGCCAGTTCACCCGCCAACCAAGGGTGCCGCAGCAGCGTCGCGCGCGACGCGTGCGCGACCGCTCCCAGATCGGCACGCCAGTCCTGCGCGGACTCGGGCAGCGGATCCTCGCCCTGCGCCGCGTCGACCATCAGGTCCACCAGCTCGTCGCGGTTGGTGATGTACCGGTAGAGCGAGGCGGTCCCGGAACCGAGATCGCCCGCGACCCTCCGCATCGACACCGCCGCCAATCCCTCCGCGTCCGCGACAGCCAGCGCGGCGGCCACGTACTGGTCCACCCCAGGCGCGCGTCGACGCGGTTCGGGGCGCGGCCGTGTCCACACCGACGAGGGAACGGGTTCGGTCATCGGGGCGGTTCCTTTCCTCGTTGACCCGCATCCTACCTTCTGGCTACGGTGTATCCATGACGGAGACAGCGTATCCAGAAATACCAGTGCTCGTGGTCGGAGGCGGCAGCGTCGGCCTGCTCACCGCGGCGCTGCTCACCCACCACGGCGTCCCCGCGGTGCTGGTCGAACGCCGGTCCGGTCCGTCGGTCCACCCACGCGCCACCGGCATCGGGCCGCGCACCGTCGAGATCCTCCGCGAACTCGGGCTCGACACCGCCGTGGACGCCGTCGCGGTCGACCTCCGGGGCGCCGCGGGCAAGGCGGTGGCGCGGACCGTCGTCGAGATGGGCGCGGGCGATGTCGTGACCGTGCCCATGCCGACCCCGTCCGCCGACGAACTGGACGTGACGCCGTTCAGGCTGCGCGGCGTCTGCGCCCAGGACCGGCTCGACGCCGTCGTGGCTGCCGACCTGCCGCGCCGCGGAGCGGACCTGCGCTGGTCGACCCGCCTGGTCGGCATCGCGCAGGACGCCGACGGGGTCGACGTCGAACTGGAAGGACCCGACGGCCGCTACTCGCTGCGGTGCGCGCACGTGGTCGCCGCCGACGGCACGCACAGCACCGTGCGGACCGCCCTCGGCGTGGGCACCTCCGGTCCGGGCGACCTCGGCAAGTCGATGATCAACATCCTGTTCCGCGCCGACCTCCGACCCCACCTGCGGGGCATGTCCTTCGCCACCTGCACCATCACCACGCCGGAGGCACCCGGCCTGCTGGCCACCGTGGACGGCGAGACGAACTGGGTCTTCCACGTGGCCTGCGACGTCGACGCCGGCGAACGCCCCGAGGACTTCACGCCCGAGCGCTGCGCCGCGATCGTCCGGACGGCGGTCGGCGATCCCGACCTCGACGTCGAGGTGCGCAGCGTGCTCTCCTGGCGCCCCCGCAGCGCCGCGGCCGAGAGCTTCGCGGTCGGCCGCGTGTTCCTCGTCGGCGACGCCGCGCACACCGTGTCACCCCTGGGCGCGTTCGGCCTCAACACCGGCGTCGCCGACGCGCACAACCTGGCGTGGAAACTGGCCGCCGTCCACCACGGTGAGGCAGGCGCCGGCCTGCTCGACACCTACGCGCACGAACGTGAACCGGTCGCCGCGGCGACGCTGGACCAGGCGATGCGCCGACTCGCCGACCCGGAACTGCACTGGGGACGCGGACCCGAGGCCGACGCCGCCAGGGTGGCGGCGGGGGTGTGGGCGGCACCGGTCGTGCACCTCGGCCAGCGGTACGACTCGGCCGCCGTCGTCGACCCGCGGCCGGAACTCCCGTCCACAGTGGACCTGGCGGCGGCGCTGGACGGTTCACCGGGGTCCCGGGTGCCCCACGCGTGGATCGACGGGGTCTCGACCCTCGACCTGGTGGCGTCCCGGTGGACCCTGCTGGTGGGCGCCGCGGGCGAACGGTGGCTCACCGCCGCGGTGGACGTCGGACTCCCCGCGCACCGCGTCGCGGTCCCGTGGCTCCCCGCCGAAGGGGCCCTGCTCGTCCGTCCGGACGGGATCGTCGCGATGCGCGCCACGGCGTCGGCGACGGACCCGGCGCGGTTCCTCACCGGGGTCCTGGACCAGGTGCTGGCCAGGCCGGTCCCGGTGCCGAGCACCTGAACGGGGGCGCCCCCGTCACGGCTGTTACGCGGTGCGGTCCAACGCCACCACCGGGATCGTCCGGCCCGCCCTCTTCTCGTGGTCGAGGAAGAACGGGTTGGCCGCCGTGATGTCCGCCCACGCGCCGACTAACTCCTCGCCGGACAGCGGGTTCGCCACCGCGGCGTACCGCTCGTCGCCGATCTCGACCGTCACGTCCTGGTTCGCCACCAGGTTGCGGTACCAGTCCGGCGCGGTCGGCGCGCCGTTGTTCGAAGCCATCACCAGCAGCCGGTCGTCGAGCCGGTGGAACATCATCGGCGTGATGCGCGGCGCGCCCGTGCGCGCGCCGGTCGTCGTGAGGAGCAGCAGCCGCTCGCGATGCATCCCGTCGACCTCGCCGCCGGCCCGGAACTGCTCGATGACCTTGCGGTTGATCTCCTTCATGTCCATGCCCGGCACAGTAGCGCCGGCCACCGACAGTTCACGCCGTCACGCCGGGCCGCCCGTCCTCGACGCGGCCCGTCAGCCTGCGCCGGACAGCTCGTACCAGAACCGGTTCGGTCCCTGCACGACCAGCCGGTACGCCGACGACACGGGAACTCCCACCACCTCGCGCGACCGCACGTCGACGTGCAGCGGCTCGGGGAGCTCACCCCCGTACGGGTACACGGTGAAGTGGCACGACCCGGGCCCGTCGTCGGCGAGCGTCAGTGCCAGCTCGCCGGCCGACAGCCGCGCGGACACCGACGCGCGGTACGGCAGCGCCCGCGCCGGCCTGCGGCCCGGCTCCTGCGCCGGCATCGACTGCGTGGCCGGCGGGGTCGGCCGCCACCGCGACACCGGCGCCGGACCCGGCCGGTCGATCACCGGCGCCCTGCCGCCGCCGGAGAAGTCGAACGCCGAGGTCAGGTCGCCGCACACGCCGCGCCGCCACGCGCCGATGTTCGGCTCCGCCACGCCGGTCCACCGCTCCAGGAACCGCAGGGGGTCGATAAGTGGCCCGGAGGCCTACTGCAGGTAGCCCTCCACCACGCCCTCGGCGCGGGTCTGCGCCTCGTCGGGGTTCTCGCCGGCCGACCGGCGGGCGCGGCGCTGGCGGAGCAGGTCCCAGCAGCGGTCCAGCTCGACCTCGATGGCACGCAGCCGCTGCGGGTCGCGCGTTTCGTGGGCCTCCCGCTCGAGCTTGTGCTCCTCGTCGATGAGCGAGTCGATGCGGTCGGCGATCTCCTTGTCGTCCATCCCACCATGCTGACAGAGGACAGGCGCCCTTGCCCACGTGGCGGAGATCCCACCAGCGGTCAGACCCGCCGCGACCAGTCGGGCCCGCGGCGGAGCCGGACCCGGTAGGAGTAGTGCTCCGGCAGGAAGTAGCTGATCGCGAGCTCCACCGGCGCGCCCTTCGCGGAGTGGTAGATCCGGTCCACGCGCAGCAGCGGGTCGCCCTCGGCGCAGCCGAGCCGGGCGGCGAGCGACCCCGTGGCGAGCACCGCCGTGATGCTCTGCTCGGCCTCCGCGATCGGCTCGCGGTCGTCGACCATGGCGATGACCGTGGTCGCGCTGACCGCGCCCTTCGTGGTCAGCGCCGGCACCTCCGCGAGCCGCGTGCCCAGCTCCGGCGGCAGGTGCACGGTCGTGACGCAGAACGGCACGTCGTTGTGCAGCCGCAGGAACTCCACCGTGTGCACGACGTCGCCGTCCTGCCGCAGCCTGCTCGCCGCGTCGATGTCGACCTGCCGGCGCAGCGGGGTGACGATCTCGAGCCGCGTGTCGATCGACAGGCCCATCAGGTCGTCGATCGAGCCGAACTGCCGCAGGTAGCGGCCGTCGCGCGGCGCGGCGTACGTGCCGCGGCCGGGCACCCGCCGCACCATGCCGTCGGCGACGAGGTCGTGGAACGCGCGGCGCACGGTCTGCCGGCTGACCGCGTGCTCGCGAGCCAGCTCCGCCTCGGTCGGCAGCCGCACCCCGTCTGGGAAGCGGCCGCGCAGGATCGCGTCCCGCAGCGTGCGGGCCAGCACCTGGTAGGCGACCTCTCGTGGCGCCATGTCAGCTCGGCACGCCGCGGGCGACGAGCTGGGCGGCGATGATGTTGCGCTGGATCTCGTTGGTCCCCTCGCCGACGATCATCAGCGGCGCGTCGCGGAAGTACCGCTCCACGTCGAACTCGGTGGAGTAGCCGTAGCCGCCGTGGATGCGGACCGCGTTCAGCGCGATCTCCATGGCCGCCTCGGACGCGAACAGCTTCGCCATCCCGGCCTCCATGTCGCAGCGCTCGCCCGCGTCGTGCTTCGTGGCGGCGAGCAGGACGAGCTGCCGCGCGGCCGTGTACTTCGTGGCCATGTCGGCAAGGTAGTTGCCGATCGACTGGTGCTTCCAGATGGGCTTGCCGAAAGTCTCCCGCTCCTGCGCGTACCTCAGCGCGTCGTCCAGCGCGGCCCGCGCGACACCGAGCGCGCGGGCCGCGACCTGGATCCGGCCGGTCTCCAGGCCGGTCATCATCTGGGCGAACCCCTCGCCCTCCCGCTCGCCGAGCAGCGCGGTGGCCGGCGCGTGGTAGCCGGCGAAGGACAGCTCGCAGCTCTCGACGCCCTTGTACCCCAGCTTGGGCAGGTCACGGGACACGGTGAGGCCGTCGCCGTGCTCGACGAGCAGGATGCTGATGCCCGCGTGCCGCGGCGTCGCGTTCGGGTCGGTCTTGCACAGCAACGCGATCAGCTGGGAGCGGCGCGAGTTCGTGATCCACGTCTTGGTGCCGTCGACGACGTAGCCGTCGCCGTCGCGCCGGGCGACCGTGGTGATCGCCTGCAGGTCCGAGCCGCCGCCCGGCTCGGTGAGCGCCATCGTGGCGCGGACCTCGCCGGTCGCCATCCTCGGCAGGTAGTGCGCGCGCTGCTCGTCGGTGCCGAACCGGCCGATCAGCTTCGCGACGACCGTGTGCCCGCCCATCGCGCCCGCGAGGCTCATCCAGCCGCGCGCGAGCTGCTCGGTGACCTCGACGTAGCACGGCGTGGACACCGCGACCTCGCCGTACGGCTCGGGGATCGCGAGCCCGAAGATGCCGAGCCGCTTCATCTGCTCGATGAGCCGTTCGGGGTAGGTGTTGTCGTGCTCCAGCTCGCGGACCACCGGGCGGACGTCGCGGTCGACGAAGTCCCGCACGGTGTCGACAATGGACTGTTCCTCTTCGCTGAGCACGGGCGCTCCTTCAGATCGCGTTGTTGGCGCGGAGTTCCTGGATGTCCTCTTCGGACCGACCGAGGTCGCGCAGGATGGCGTCGGTGTGCTCGCCGGGCGCCGGGACCGGGTTCATCACCGGGGTGACGCCGCTGAGGTCCGCGGGCGGGCGCAGCGCCTGGATGTCGCCGTTGGGGGTGCCGACCGTGCGCCAGCGTTCCCGCCCGGCGAGCACGGGGTGGTCGAGGAACTCGGCGACGGTGTTGACGCGGCCGTTCGCCACGCCCGCCTCGTCGAGCAGTGCGATGGCCCGCTCGGTGTCGAGCGTGTCGAACCGCTTCCGCAGCAACGCGTTCAGCTCGTCGCGGTGCCGCACGCGGGCCGAGTTGGTGGCGAAGCGCTCGTCGGTGGCGACGGCCGGGTCGCCGAGCAGCGTGCCGCACAGCGCGACCCACTCGCGTTCGTTCTGCACGGCCAGCACGACCGGGTCGCCGTCCGCGCTGGTGAACGGGCCGTACGGGGCGATCGTCGCGTGCTGCGCGCCGACCCGCTTCGGTTGGTGCGGGCCGTACCGCGTGTAGTAGGCGGGGGAGCCCATCCACTCGGCGAGCGCCTCGAACAGCGACACCTCGACAGTCGTGCCCGCGCCCGTGTTCGCGCGTCGCAGGAGTGCGGCGAGGATGCCCGAGTACGCGTACATGCCGGCGGCGATGTCGGCGATGGAGATGCCGACCTTGGCCATCTCGGCCTCGGTGCCGGTGAGCGAGACAACGCCGGTCTCGCACTGCACGAGCAGGTCGTAGGCCTTGCGGTGCGCCCACGGGCCGTCCGTGCCGTAACCGGAGATCGTGCAGTGGATGAGCTTGTCGTCGTTGGCGCGCAACGGTTCCGCGTCGACACCGAGCCGGGCGGCCGCCCCTGGCGCGAGGTTGTGCACGAACACGTCCGCGCCCGCGATCAGCTCGGTCAGGATCTCCCGCGCGGCCGGGTGCTTGACGTCGAGCGTGACCGACTCCTTGGACCGGTTGAGCCACACGAAGTAGCTGGACTGGCCGAGCACCGACTCGTCGTACCGGCGCGCGAAGTCCCCGCCGCCCGGCCGTTCCACCTTGATCACCCGGGCGCCGAGGTCGGCGAGCTGCCGGGTCGCGTACGGCGCGGCGACCGCCTGTTCGAGGCTGACGACGGTGATGCCTTCCAGCGGCCCGCTCATGACTGTTCCGCCTCCCCGGAATTAAATGTTGGGGTTGCGTTGGGGGACGAGAGGTTCTGTTTGGTCACGTGCTTGTGGCTGGCTTGCGTCACGTTCCCCTGAGGTGCGGTTGGGGAGACCGGGGCCTGGTTTGACCTTGAGGTTGGCACAAGGGGTGTCATGACAGCTCCTTGGTCAGGAGGGTCCGCGCGCCCGCCCAGTCCACTGTGGATGTCAGGCCGCAGTCGGCGAGCTTCTCGGCCAGTTCCGCGTCGGTCGGCGAAGTCGAGGACGTGCCCGATCGCGGCCCAGCGGGCGGCGTCCGGCAGCCCGGCGGCGAGGGTACGCATCCGGCTGTCCCTGGCCGCGTATGTCACGGCGAGCGTGTCCACCAGCGCGCGCCGCGCCAGCGCACGGTCGGCGGTGGTCGGCGAGTACTCGTGAGCCCATCGCGCGAGCCGCTCCGCGGTCGAGGTCATGTCCCTCCTCCGAGGAAATGTACGGCCAATCTCACTCGCCGTTGTGCAGGGTGTCAAGGTCGCCTACGGTGATTTGGCCGGACTTTGGGAGGGTTACATGGAGCTGGTGGACGGGCCGTGGTTCGACGACCTGGCGGTCGGCGACCGCTTCGCCGGCGCGCCGGGGGTGACGTTGACGAGCGGTCTGGCGGCGGCGCACCAGGCGGTGCTCGGCGACCGGCTGCGGCTGCCGCTCGACGAGCCGCTGGCCCGTGCGGTCACCGGGTCGGCGCCGCTCGCGCACCCCGCGCTCGTGTGGGACGTCGCGATCGGACAGTCCACTGTGGTCACCAGGCAGGTGCGGGCGAACCTGTTCTACCGGGGGCTCGCGTTCCACCGGTTCCCGGTCGTCGGCGACACAGTGCGGACCGTCACGGAGGTGGTGGGGCTGAAGGAGAACACGCGGCGGCCGGACCGCGCGCCGACCGGGCTGGCCGCGCTGCGGATCACCACGGTCGACCAGGAGGACCGTGCGGTGCTGGACTTCTGGCGCTGCGCGATGCTGCCGCTGCGGTCGACCGAGCCGACCGGGCGTCGCGACGATCTGTCGACGGTCGGCGCCGAGGTCGCGCCGGCCGTGCCGGACTGGGACCTCGCCGCGTTCCGCGCGCGGGTGCCTGGCGAGCACGTCGAGGCGATGACCGTGGGCCGGAAGTGGCGGGTGCCCGGCGGGGACGTCGTGTCGAACGCGCCGGAGCTGGCGCGGCTGACGGTGAACATCGCGGCCGTGCACCACTTCGGCGACCCGCGGCTGGTGTACGGCGGGCACACCATCGGGCTCGCGCTGGCGCAGGTGTGCCGGGCGATCCCGAACATCGTGACGGTCGTGAGCTGGGCCGGTTGCGATCATGTCGGCCCGGTCCACGAGGGCGACTCGCTGACGAGCGAGGTCGAGGTGCGCGCGGTCGACGGCGGCCTGGTGACCTTGCGGTCCACAGTGGACAATGCGGCGGGGCCGGTACTGGACTGGCGGTTCACGGTGGTGATGGCGTGATCGAGTCGGCCAGGACCCTCCTGTTCGTGCCGGGCAGCCGGCCGGACCGGTTCGCGAAGGCGGCCGCGGCCGGGGCGGACGGTGTCGTGCTGGACCTCGAGGACGCGGTGGCGCCGCCGGACAAGGCGGCGGCGCGGGCACACGTCGTGGCCTGGCTGTCCGAGGGGAACACGGCGGTCGTGCGGGTCAACGCGGTCGGCACACGCTGGCACGCGGACGATGTCGCGGCCGTGCGGGACCTGGCGGCGGTGGTGATGCTGCCGAAGGCCGAGCGGGTGTCGGACCTCGACGGGTTGCCGGCGGTCCTGCCGCTGATCGAGACGGCCCGGGGCATCGCCGCCGCCGGTGTCCTGTGTGGAGTGTCGACCGTGGTGCGGCCGGCGTTCGGGAGCATCGACCTGGCGGCCGAGCTGGGCGTGGACCCGAACTCGCGGACCGCGCTGCTGCACGCGCGGTCGGCGCTGGTGCTGGCGGCCGCCGCCGCGGGCTGCGCGCCGCCGATGGACGGCGTGACCACGGCACTCGACGATGCCGACGCGGTCCGGCGCGACACGGAACACGCGGTGGAGCTGGGTTTCACCGGCAAGCTGTGCGTCCACCCGCGACAGATCGCGCCGGTGCACGACGCGCTGCGGCCGAGCGAGGACGAGCTGCGGTGGGCCCGTGCGGTGCTCGCCGCGTCGTCCGGCGACGCGGTGGCGGTCGACGGCCAACTCGTGGACCGCCCGGTCCTGCTGCGCGCGGAACGGCTGCTCGCCCGCGGTCGGCAAGTGCCATGATGGACCCCTTCATGTCGTTGAGTGACATGAAGGGGTCCATCACGGCACGGCCGACCGTCCCGCGCGCCGCGCGCTCAGGCCGCTGCCGGGATCGGGCGGGTTGGGAGCGGCATGGCCGGCCGGGTGTGCTCCTGGTCCACGACGACCGCCGTCGCGTTGTCCTTGCCGCCCGCCGCCGCGGTCGCCCGCACCAGTGCCTGCGCGGGGTTGGCCGACGTGCGCATGATCTCCGTCATCGCCTCGTGGGACAGGGTTTTGTGCACTCCGTCGGTGGTGAGGAGCAGGCGGCCAGGCGCCTCGACGTAGCCGTAGCGGGACGGGGACGCCGTGCGGACGCTGGCCGTCACGAGGTGCTCCATCCGAGGAGTCGCCGGCTCGCCGTGGTCGCGGAAGTACTGCGCCAGCGTGTGGTCGCTCGTCAGCTGCCGCAGGGTCACGCCGTCCCAGGTGTAGGCGCGGACGTCGCCGACCCAGCCGATTCGGTAGCCGCCCGGAAAGTGTTGTGCCACAACGAGAACCGCGTCGCCGGCGCCGGGGTCGGCCAGTACGGCCGACTGGGCCGCGGCCAGCGCGGCGGACGGGCCGGCGACCAGCGGCACGGACACCGCGGCCGTCACGGCGGTCAGTGCGGCGCGGACGGCGGCCGCGCTGTCGCCGACACCGTCGGCCAGTGCGACGACACCGTGTGCCGACGCGACGGCGTCGGCGTTCACGGTGCGGGCGCCCTGGTGACCGGCGGTGTGACATGTCGCGGTAGTCGGGACCGGGTCCATGGCGGGCCTCCTCGCTCCGGGTTGTCACCCAGAGTGAGCCGCGAAGCTGTGCGCATCCTGTGGACCGTGTGAAGGTCCGCTGTGGAACGGGAACAGGAAGGAGACCGCTCGCACGGCCTCCTTCACCTGATCAACCGCAGCCGCAGTTCCCGCCACAGCAACTGCTACTGCCGCAACCACCGCATCCGCATGAGCAACCGCCGCGCATACCAACCTCCCGGGGTCGACACTCTCCGCGCATGAAATGGTACGCGCCGAACGCGCCCACCAACAGCGCGCGGACGGGTACCCCGATCGGGTCAACGCGCCCGAGTTGTACGGAACGTGTACGCGGGCCTGGTGTGGTGATCGCCCCTGCTGTCCATGGGAGAGGATCACCATGTTCCGACGATCGATCGGTGCGGTGCTCGTCGCCGCGGCCGCCGTGTTCTCGCTCGCCGCGCCCGCGAGCGCGGACGTCGAGGTCCAGGCCGTCAACCTGCGCACCCCGTTCGACTGTGGTCAGGTGTGGAACGCCAACACCCGCACCAACCACAACCCGCAGAACTCCGTCGACTTCCAGCGGAGCGGCGCGCTCAACAAGAACGTCCGCTCCAGCGCCGCCGGCACCGTCGAGGTCGTCAAGAACCTCGGAAACACCAGCTACGGCAAGTACATCGTCGTGGGGCACGCCGAGGGTTGGAAGACTTACTACGCGCACCTCAACGCCTTCAACGTGTCCGTCGGCCAGAAGGTCAGCACCGGCACGATCATCGGCAAGGTCGGCAGCACCGGCGGTTCCACCGGCCCGCACCTGCACTACGAGCAGCGCCGCAACGGCGTCGTCCAGCGGGTCGTGCTCAACGGGGTCGCCGTGAAGTACTTCGGCAACACGACGATCACGAGCAGCACCGGCTGTTAGGACACCAGGGACCCGGCGCACGCGGTCAGCTCGGCGCGGATCGCGTGCGCCCGGTCTGTGTGCCGACGCGCCACGAGCGGGTCACCGAGCCGTTCGTGCAGGCGCGCCAACAGGACCGCGACGTCCGCCTCCGACCGGCGGTCGCCACTGCGCCGGTGCAGCTCCAGCGCCGCCGCGAGCAGCCGGCCCGCGTCGGTCAGCTCGCCGCTGCGCAGGCACAGCTCGCCGAGGCTCTGGTTCGTGTAGCCGACGCAGTGCTCGTCGTCGAGGTCGTTGAAGATCGCGAGCGCGCGTGCGATGTGCGAGCGCGCGGCGGCCAGGTCGCCTCTGAGCTGATGCAGCTCGGCCATCCGTTTCAACGCGTGGGCCTCGCGGTGCCGGTCGCCGATGGCGGCGGACAGCTCGTACGCGTCGGCGAACCAGCGGCCCGCCGGCGCGAGGCACCCGAGCGCGAGCCACACCGACCCGGCCGCGAGCCGCGCGACCGCCTCGCCGTGCCGGTCCGCGACCCGCGCGAACAACGCCAGCGCACGGTGGCAGCAGTCCAGTGCCCGGTCGTGCTCGCCGGCGATCCGCAGCACCGTGCCGAGCCCGGCCAGCGCGATCGCCGCGCCCCGGTCGTCGCCCGCGCGGTCGAACAGGCGGTGCGACTCCTCGAACGCGGCCCGCGCGTCCGCGTAGCCGTCCCGGTACAGCGCGACCTGCCCGAGGTTGCGCAGCACGATCGCCTCACCCTGCGTGTCGCCCGCCCGCCGGGCCGCCGTGAGCGCGATCTCGTGGGTGCGCTGCCAGTCGTCCTGGCGGCCGCGCAGGTCGAAGTACGGCGCGAACGCGGTCGCGAGCCGCCACGCGAGGCCGGTCAACCCGCAGGACTCCGCGAGCGCCACCGCGGCGACCCCGGTGTGCCGTTCCGCGTCGAACCAGGCGACCGGGTCGGCCATCGGGGCGCCGGACCACGCGGGGAGCACCCCGAAGTACGGCATCCCGGCGGCCGCCGCCGACGCCCGCTCGACGTACCCGGCCAGCACCCGCGCCACGGCGCCCCGCGCGCCCGCCTCCGTCGACGCCAGCTCGGCGGCGTAGCACCGCAGCAGGTCGTGCAGGCGGTAGCGCGGCGCACCGGTCTCGTCGGGCCCGACCAGCTCGACGAGGTGCGCGTCCACCAGCGTGTCGAGGACGTCGTCCGCGGACTCGCGGCCGAGCAGCGCGCCGACCACCCAGCCCGGCCACCGCACCGGGCCGAGCAGCCCGAGCCTGCGGAACGCCAGCGCGGCGGCGGGCGTGAGCAGGTCGTAGCTCAGGTTCACGCTCGCCCGCACCGCGAGGTCACCCATCCGCAGCTCGTCGAGCCGGTGCCGCTCGTCGCGCAGCCGGTCGGCCATGGTCCGCAGCGTCCAGCCGCGCCGGTGCGTCAGCCGCGTGCCGACGACCCGGATCGCGAGCGGCAGGTGCCCGCAGAACCGCAGGATGGCGGCCGCGCTCTCCGGCTCGGCCCTGGTGCGGGCCGCGCCGACGATGCCGTCGAGCAGCCGCGCCGCCTCCCGCTCCGACAGCACGTCCAGCTCGACCGGGCGCGCGCCGGGCAGCTCCGGCAGCATCCCCCGGCTGGTCACGAGCACCGCGCTGCCACCGGCGCCCGGCAGCAGCGGCGCGACCTGCGCGGCGCACGCGGCGTCGTCGAGCACGACGCACATCCGCCGGTCGGCCAGCGCCGACCGCAGGAGCGCGGCCCGTTCTGCGAGCGTGCGCGGGATGTCCACGTGGCCGACCGCGCGCAGCAGCTCGGGCAGCACGTCAAGGGGCTGGCGCGGTGACGCGGAGGTGCCGGCGAGGTCCAGGTGCAGCTGGCCGTCCGGGAACTCGGCCCGCACCGCGTGCGCGACTCGGACCGCGACCGTCGACTTCCCGACGCCGGGCGGCCCGGACAGCACGACCACGGTCGGCGCGGCCCGCCCGCGCAGCATTGCCACCAGCTCGCCGACGAGCGCGTCGCGGCCGGTGAAGTCGGGCAGGTCGAGCGGTAGCTGGCACACCGGCGTCGGAGCCAGCGCGGCACGCAGCGCCGGGCCGGGCGCGGTGTCCAGCTCGTCGCGCAGGACCTGCTCGGCCTCGGTGTACGCGTGCAGCGCGTCGGTGCGCCGGCCGGCCGCGGTCAGCGCGGTGACCAGCAGCCGCCACAGCTGCTCGCGCAGCGGATGCTCGCTGAGCAGGCCACGCAGCTCCGCGGCCGCCGACTCGTGCTCACCCTGGTCGATCCGCGCGGCGAGGCGCTGCTCGTGGGCGGAGAGCCACAGCTCGGTGACCCGTGCGGAGGTCGCGGCGAACACGTGGCTCGGCGGGAGGTCGGCGAGGAGCCGGCCACGCCATAGGTCCACGTCGCCCGTCGCCTCGAACCGGAACAGGTCCAGCTCGTCGCGCCCGACCCGCAGCAGGTAGCCGCCCGGCCGGTGCTCGATGCGGTTGTCGAGGAGCCTGCGCAGGCTGTGGACGTAGGTGCGGACGTTCGCGCCGGCGGACCTCGGCGGCCGGTCCGGCCACAGGACGTCGACGAGCATGTCGGTCGACACGGCCGTGTTGGGGCTGAGCAGGAGCGTCGCGAGAAGCAGGCGCGGCTTCGGGCCGCCGAGCGGCACGAACCGCCCGTCGACATGGGCCTCCAGCGGCCCGAGCACACCGAACTCAACCGTCGCCACCGATACCGCCCGACAAGGTAAGGGTCCGAACGATTGGGATGGTATGCGCAGTTTGTGTTGAACGGAACTCTTCGTCAGCGATCGCTGCCGGTGCGTGACGCGGCTGCTCACCGCTGGCGGCAGCCCGTTGGGCAGGCAATGTCGCACGCACGAAACATTCGCGCACCTCCCGGTAACGCACGCTCCATAGCGTCCAGCGCGAACCGGATGCGAGGAGGACAGCGGGTGACGATAGCGGCGGCACGGCCCGACACCACCGACACCATCGACACACACTGCCCCTACTGCGCACTCCAGTGCGGGATGCGCCTGCGTGGCAAGGAGATCGAGCCCCGCGAGTTCCCGACCAACCGGGGCGGGCTGTGCCAGAAGGGCTGGACCGCGTCGGCCGTCCTCGACTCGCCGGGCCGGCTGACCGGACCGCTCGTCCGCGCGGACGGCGCGCTGCGGCCGGCCACCTGGGACCACGCCCTCGACCTCGTCGCGAACCGGGTCATCGAGCTGCAGGCCCGGCACGGGCGGGACGCGGTCGCGGTGTTCGGCGGCGGCGGGCTGACCAACGAGAAGGCGTACCTGCTCGGCAAGTTCGCCAGGGTCGCGCTCGGCACGTCCCGGATCGACTACAACGGCCGGTTCTGCATGTCCGCGGCGGCGGCCGCGGGCAACCGCGCGTTCGGGATGGACCGGGGGCTGCCGTTCCCGGTCACCGACCTGCGCGCGGCCGACGCCGTGTTGCTGGTCGGCGCGAACCCGGCCGAGACCATGCCGCCGTTCGTCCAGCACCTGCGCGGTGCAGAGCTGATCGTCGTCGACCCGCGCCGGTCGGCCACCGCGGAGCTGGCCGCGCTGCACCTGCAGCCGGCGCCCGGCACGGATCTCGCGCTGGCGCTGGGCATCCTGCACGCGGTCGTCGCCGACGGGCACCTGCGGCACGACTACCTCGCCGCCCGCACCACCGGCTTCGAGGACATGTGGCGGATCGCGGCGGCGTGGTGGCCGGAGCGCGCCGAGCGGGTGACCGGGGTGGCGGCCGCCGACCAGCGCAGGGCCGCCACGCTGCTTGCCGGCGCCGCCAACGCGTACGTGCTGACCGCCCGGGGCACCGAGCAGCACGCCAGGGGCGCGGACACGGTCAGCGCGTGGATCAACCTGGCGCTCGCGCTCGGGCTGCCCGGCCGCCCCGGCTCCGGGTTCGGCTGCCTGACCGGGCAGGGCAACGGGCAGGGCGGGCGGGAGCACGGGCAGAAGGCCGACCAGCTGCCCGGGTACCGGCGGATCGACGACCCGGCGGCCCGCGCGCATGTCGCCGGCGTGTGGGGGATCCCGCCGGAGACGTTGCCGGGGCCGGGTCCGTCGGCCTACGAGCTGCTGGACGCCGGGCCGAGGGGGCTGTTGGTGTTCGGCAGCAACCCGGTCGTCTCCGCGCCGCACGCGGGTCGCATCTCCGCTCGACTGTCTGATGCGGACCTGCTGGTGGTCGCGGACGTCGTCCTGTCGGAGACCGCGCGGCTGGCCGACGTCGTGCTGCCGGTCACGCAGTGGGCCGAGGAGGACGGCACGCTCACGAACCTCGAGGGCCGGATCCTGTTGCGGCAGCAGGCGTTGGCGGCGCCGGCCGGCGTGCGGACCGACCTCGCGGTCCTCAGTGGACTGGCGACCAGGCTCGGGCAGCCCGCGCACCGGTTCCCGGTCGACGCCCAGGTGGTGTTCGACGAGCTGCGGCGGGCGTCGGCGGGCGGGGTCGCGGACTACTCGGGGGTGACCTACGACCGGCTGCGTGCCGGCGAGGCGCTGCACTGGCCGGTGCCCTCGGTCGACCACCCCGGCACCCCGAGGGCGTTCCTCGACCGGTTCGCGCACGACGACGGCCGCGCCCGGTTCGCGCCGGTCGACCACAGTGGTCCGGCGGAACCGCCGGACGCCGAGTTTCCCTTGCAGGCCACCACCGGACGGGTGCTCGCGCACTACCAGTCCGGCGCGCAGACCCGGCTCGTCGCCGAGCTGGTGGCGGCGGTGCCGGAGATGTTCGTGGAGGTACACCCGGACACCGCCCGCCGGGCCGGGCTCGCCGACGGCGACCTCGCGGACGTGGTGTCCCGCCGGGGCACGGTGCGGGCCAGGGTGACGTGCGTGCCGTCGATCCGGGTCGACCTCGTGTTCCTGCCGTTCCACTTCCCGGGCGCGGGCCGGGCGAACCTGCTGACCAACCCGGCGCTCGACCCGGTCAGCCGGATGCCGGAGTTCAAGGTGTGCGCGGTGCGGCTGGTGGTGGCAGCGTGACTAGCAGGCACGTCGTGGTCGTTGGGTACGGCATGGCTGGCGCGCGCCTCGCGGAGGAGCTGCGCCGCCGCGACCCGGCCGGCGAGCGGGTGGCGATCACCGTGGTCGGCGCCGAACGGCACGCCGCGTACAACCGGGTGCTGCTGTCCAGCGTGGTCGGCGGCACCATGACCGCCCGCTCGATCGGGTTGCATGGCCCCGACTGGGCGGCCGAGCACCAGGTCGACCTGCGGATCGGCACGGCCGCGGTCGCGGTCGACCGGGCCGCGCGCAGCGTCGAGCTGGCCGACGGGTCCACTGTGGACTACGACGCGCTCGTGCTCGCCACCGGCGGCAGGCCGTGGGTGCCGCCGACCGAGGGCCTGATGGCGGACGGGGTGCTCGCGCCGGGCGCGGTCACGTTCCGAACCCTCGACGACTGCGGGCGGATCCTCGCCGCGGCCCGGCCGGGCGCGCCTGCGGCCGTGCTCGGCGGCGGGCTGCTCGGCCTCGAGGCGGCACGCGGGCTCGCCGACCGGGGCAGCCTCGTCACCGTCGTGCATCCGGTCGGCCACCTGATGGAACGCCAGCTCGACCCGGCCGCCGGACGGGTGCTCGCGGCCCGGCTCGGGACGCTCGGCATCGAGGTGCGGCTCGGCGTGCGGGCCGCCCGCTACGTGCCGGGCGACGGGCTCAAGCTCGACGACGGCAGCCACGTGCCGGCCGACCTCGTCGTGGTGTCCGCGGGCGTGCACCCCGAGATCGGGCTCGCCGCCGCGGCCGGACTGACCGTCGACCGCGGTGTGGTGGTCGACGATGCCTTGCGCACCAGCGACTTCCGGGTGCACGCGATCGGCGACTGCGCTCAGCACCCCGGCACGGTGTCGGGTCTCGTGCAGCCGGCGTGGGAGCAGGCCGCGGTGCTCGCGGACCTGCTGACCGGGGTCGCACCGGCCGCGCGGTACCGCGGCACGCCGGTCGTCACCCGGCTCAAGGCCCGCGACGTCGACCTCGCCGCGCTCGGCGACGTGCACGCCGAAGTGGACAGTCCGGACGCGGAAGTCCTGTGCCTGCAGGATCCCACGCGCGGCCGGTACGCGAAGCTCGTCATCCGCGACGAGCGGGTGGCCGGCGCGATCGTGCTCGGCGCGCCGGACGCCGCCGCGGCGATCGTGCAGCTCTACGACCGCGGCGTGCCGGTGCCGTCGGACCGGCTCGCGCTGCTGCTCGGCCGCGCGCTGCCGGGCGGCGTCGCCGCGGCGGGCAGCCCGGCCGATCTCCCCGCGGCGACAACGGTGTGCCGCTGCAACACCGTCAGCAAGAGCCAACTGGTGAAGGCGTGGCGCGGTGGCGCCCGTGGCGTGGCGGGGCTCGCCGCGACCACCCGCGCGACCACCGGGTGCGGCGGCTGCCGCGACGCGGTGGCCGGCATCGCCGACTGGCTCGCCACCGCCGATGAGGGCACGGCGTAGCACGCCGTTCCCGCACACAACGCTCCGAGGAGACCGACATGACTGCCACGATCGAGACCTCGACGACCACCACCGCCCGCCGCAAGGGCCGCTGGATCGACGACTGGAACCCCGACGACGAGACCTTCTGGGAGTCCACCGGGAAGAAGATCGCCCGCAAGAACCTGATCTTCTCGATCTTCGCAGAGCACCTCGGCTTCGCCATCTGGGTGCTGTGGTCGGTGGTCGTGATCAACCTGGCGAACGCCGGGTTGCCGATGACGCTGCCAGAGACGTTCTGGCTGACCGCCGTGCCGAACCTGATCGGCTCCGCGCTGCGCATCCCGTACACGTTCGCGGTGCCGAGGTTCGGTGGCCGGCTCTGGACCACGATGAGTGCCGGCCTGCTGCTGATCCCGTCGATCCTGCTGGCCGTGGTCGTGCCGAGCGGGTGGCTCGCCGCCCAGTCGCACGACACCCAGTTCTGGGTGCTGCTGGCCTGTGCGGCGACCGCCGGTGTCGGCGGCGGGAACTTCTCCTCGTCGATGGCCAACATCTCGTTCTTCTATCCCGAGCGCAAGAAGGGCTTCGCGCTCGGGCTGAACGCCGCCGGTGGCAACCTCGGCGTGGCCGTCGTGCAGTTGGTCGTGCCGCTCGTGGTGATCATCGGGGTGCCGGCCGCGGCCGCGCGACTGCCCAAGCACGACGTGAACCTGGCGTACGCCGGTCTGTTCTGGATCCCGTTCGTGGTGGTCGCCGCGGTGTGCGCGTGGCTGTACATGGACAGCATCACGCATGCGAAGTCCGACGCGAAGTCCTACGTGCTGGCGTTGCGGCACGGGCAGACGTGGATCATGTCGATCCTCTACATCGGCACGTTCGGCTCGTTCATCGGCTACTCGTTCGCCCTGCCGCTGGTCATCAAGAACACCTTCCCGGAGTTCCTGGCTCAGAACCCGTTCATCGCCACCTATCTCGCCGGGCTCGGTTTCGTTGGTGCGCTGATCGGCTCGGTGGCCCGGCCGTTCGGCGGCTGGCTGTCGGACCGGATGGGCGGCGCGCGGGTGACGCTGTGGTGTTTCGTCGGCATGGGCGCGTTCACCGCGCTCGCGATCGTGGGCGTGAACGCGCACAGCTTCGCGCTCTTCTTCTGCGCCTACATGGTGATCTTCATGCTGTCCGGCGCCGGCAACGGCTCGACCTACCGGATGATCCCGGTCATCTTCGGTGAGCTGGGCCGCAAGGAGGCCGCCGAGAAGGGGCTGGACAAGGCGCGGACCACGCTGACGTTCAAGCGGGAGGCGGCCGCGGTGATCGGCATCGCCGGTGCGATCGGCGCGTTCGGCGGCTTCCTGATCCAGCTGATCTTCCGGCAGGCGAGCCTCGGCGTCACGGCGAAGGTGGCCGCCGCCGACACCCTCGAGGCGAAGCTCGCGGTCGCGCAGGCCAACGACGACTGGTCGAACTCGGCGCTGTACGTGTTCCTCGCCGCCTACCTCGTCTTCGCGTTCCTGACCTGGTTCTGCTACCTGCGCCGGAGCTTCGCGGTCACCCGCGTCCCGAGCCTGGCGCATGCGGGGGTGTAGCGCTATGCCGAGAACACTCGTGGTGGCAGGCAACGGACCTGTCGGGCACCGGCTAGTCGCGGCGTTGCGCGACCGGGACCTGACGGGCGGGTGGCGGGTCGAGGTGTTCGCCGAGGAGTCCCGCCCCGCCTATGACCGCGTCGCCCTGACATCCTATGTGGACACCTGGGAGCCGCGGGCTCTCCAGCTCGACGGCGCCACCTACGACGGCGACGACCTGGTGAACCTGCACCTCGGCGAACCGGTCCTGTCGATCGACCGCGCCGCGAAGAAGATCACGACGCGGAGCGGGTCGACGGTGGCCTACGACGCGCTCGTGCTCGCCACCGGGTCCTACCCGTTCGTGCCGCCCGTGCCCGGCCACGACCTGCCCGGCTGTCACGTCTACCGGACCATCGACGACCTCGACGCGATCCGCGCCGATGCCGAGAAGGCCGGGCGCGGGCGCCGCTCCGCGCTCGTCGTCGGCGGCGGCCTGCTCGGGCTGGAGGCCGCGAAGGCGTTGCGGGACATGGGACTCTCGCCGCACGTCGTCGAGCTGGCGCCGCGCCTGATGCCGCTGCAGGTCGACGAGGGCGGCGGCGGGCTGCTGCGCAACCTCATCGAGAAGCTGGACGTGACCGTGCACCCGGGCACCGGCGCCCGGTCCATCGAACAGGACCGGGGTCGCCTGCTCGCGACGCTCGGCAACGGCACCGAGCTGGACGTCGACCTCGTCGTGTTCTCCGCCGGCGTGCGACCCCGCGACGACCTGGCCCGCGCGGCCGGGCTCGCCGTGGGGGAGCGCGGCGGCGTGGCCGTCGGGCACGACTGTGTCACCAGCGACCCCGACATCTACGCGATCGGCGAGTGCGCGTGCGTCGACGGCACCGTGTACGGGCTCGTCGCGCCCGGCAACGCGATGGCGGAGGTGACTGCCGACCGGCTACTGGGTGGACAGTCCACCTTCGAGCGTGGTGACACGTCGACGAAGCTGAAGCTGCTCGGCGTCGACGTGGCGAGCTTCGGCGACGCGCACGCGGCGACCGAGGGCGCCCTCGAGGTCGTGTTCAACGACGCGGTCTCCGGCTCGTACAAGAAGCTCGTGGTGTCCGACGACGCGAAGACGTTGCTGGGCGGGGTGTTGGTCGGCGACGCGGCCGCGTACCCGTTGCTGCGCCCGCTGGTCGGGCGGGACCTGCCCGGCGACCCCGCGGCCATGATCGCGCCGGCGGGCCTGCGCGCCGTCGGGGTCGGCGCGCTGCCGGACGACGCGCAGGTGTGCTCGTGCCACGCGGTCAGCAAGGGCGCGATCGGCGCGGCGGTCGCCGGCGGCTGCGCGGACGTGCCGGCGCTGAAGTCGTGCACGAAGGCCGGCACCGGCTGCGGCTCATGCGTGCCGATGCTCAAGCAGCTGCTGACGGCGGCGGGCGTCGAGCAGTCGGCCGCCCTGTGTGAGCACTTCGGACAGCAGCGCGCGGAGCTGTTCGAGATCCTGCGCTCCACCGGGATCCGCACGTTCAGCGAGCTGATCACCCGGTACGGCAGCGGTCGCGGCTGCGACCTCTGCAAGCCGGCGGTGGCGTCGATGCTGGCGTCGCTCGGCGGCGGGCACGTGCTCGACGGCGAGCAGGCGGCGCTGCAGGACACGAACGACCACTTCCTCGCGAACATCCAGCGCAACGGCACGTACTCGGTGGTGCCGCGCATCCCCGGCGGCGAGATCACGCCGGAGAAGCTGATGGTCATCGCGCGGGTGGCGCAGGACTTCGGGCTGTACACCAAGATCACCGGCGGGCAGCGGATCGACCTGTTCGGCGCCACTGTCGACCAGCTGCCGGCGATCTGGCGGGAGCTGGTCGACGCCGGGTTCGAGTCCGGGCACGCGTACGGGAAGGCGCTGCGGACGGTGAAGTCGTGCGTCGGCAGCACGTGGTGCCGGTACGGCGTGCAGGACTCCGTGCGGCTGGCGATCGAGCTGGAGCTGCGCTACCGGGGGCTGCGGGCGCCGCACAAGATCAAGGCCGCGGTGTCGGGCTGTGCAAGGGAATGCGCGGAGGCGCGGTCGAAGGACTTCGGCGTGATCGCGACCGAGCACGGCTGGAACCTTTATGTGGGCGGGAACGGCGGCTTCACGCCGCGGCACGCGGAGCTGTTCGTGTCCGACGTGTCGACGGAGCGGCTGCTGACGATCATCGACCGGTTCCTGATGTTCTACGTGCGCACGGCCGACCGGCTGCAGCGCACGGCGGCATGGCTCGAGGCGATGGACGGCGGGCTCGACCACCTGCGCGAGGTGATCGTGGCGGACCGGCTCGGCATCTGCGCGGACCTGGAGGCGGCGATGGCCCGACATGTCGAGTCCTACGCGGACGAGTGGGCCGGTGTGCTCGCCGACCCGGCCAAGCTGGCGCGGTTCACGTCGTTCGTCAACGCGCCGGGCACACCGGACCCGACGATCTCGTTCCGCTCCGAGCGCGGGCAGCCGGTGCCGCTCGGCATACCCGTGGCGGTGGGCCGATGACCGCCGTCGAGGTGTGGACGCCGGTGTGCGCGCTGGCCGACCTGCTGCCCGACCGCGGCGTCGCGGCGCTGCTGTCCGGCGCGGAACAGGTGGCCGTGTTCTTCACCGGCGGCGAGGTGTACGCACTGTCCAATATGGACCCGTTCAGTGGTGCGGCGGTGCTGTCGCGGGGCATCGTCGGCGACGTCGGCGGCGTGCCGGTCGTGGCGTCGCCGATGCACAAGCAGCACTTCGACCTGCGCACCGGGTCCTGTGTGGACGATCCGACGGTGCGGGTGCCGGTGTATCCCGTGCGGGTGCGGGCGGGGACGGTCCAGGTGGGTCGCCCGTGACGGCCCCGCTGGCCGGCTACACCGTCGGCGTGACCTCGGCACGGCGTGCGGAGGAGCTTGGCGCGCTGCTGGAGCGGCGGGGTGCCGTGGTCCAGTACGGCGCGGCGATCCGGATCATCCCGCTCGCCGACGACGCGGACCTGCTGCTGCAGACCCGCGCGTTGATCGACGCGCCGGCCGACGTCGTCGTCGCGACCACCGGCATCGGGTTCCGCGGCTGGGTGGAGGCCGCGGAGGGCTGGGGCCTCGGCGAGGACCTGCTGATCGCGCTGGACAAGGCGAGCGTGCTGACCCGTGGCCCGAAGGCGAAGGGGGCGGTGCGGGCGGCGGGGCTCGTGGAGAGGTGGTCGCCCGCGTCGGAGGCGAGCGCCGAGCTGCTCGAGCACCTCCTGTCCGCCGGTGTCGCCGGGAAGCGGATCGCCGTGCAGCTGCACGGGGAGCCGCTGCGGGACTTCGTGGACGCGCTGCGGTGCGCGGGCGCCGAGGTGCTGGAGATCCCGGTGTACCGGTGGACCGCGCCCGCCGACCCCGCGCCGCTGTCCCGGCTGCTCGACGCGTTGGTGGCTGGCCAGCTCGACGCGGTGACGTTCACGAGCGCGCCGGCCGCGGCGAGTGTGCTGCGTGCCGCGGGGGACCGGCTCGACGAGGTGCTGGAGATGCTGCGCTATCGCGTGCTCGTGGTGTGCGTCGGGCCGATCACGGCGACTCCGCTCGCGCGCGTCGGCGTGCCGGTGATCCAGCCGGCGCGGGCGCGGATCGGCGCGCTGGTGCGGGAGCTGGCGGTGGCGCTGCCGGCGCGGGCGCCGCGCGTGCGTGCCGGCGGGGTGACCTTGGAGCTGCGCGGGCAGGCCGTCCTCGTGAACGAGGAGCTTCGCCCGGTCGCGCCGGCGCCGATGGCCGTGCTGCGCGCGCTGGCCGAGGACCCGGGGCGGGTGCTGTCGCGGCGGATGCTCGCGGGGGTGCTGCGCCGCCACTCCGGCCGCGAGGACACCGTGGACGCGCACGCGGTGGAGACCGCGGTGGGGCGGCTGCGCGCGGCACTCGCCGTGCCGAACCTGGTGACGACCGTCGTGAAGCGGGGCTATCGCCTTTCGGTGGACCCGGCATGAGCACCGGCGGGCCGGCGATACCGGAATGCTGTGAAAGGCGCGTTCGAGACGTTCACCGTCCCGAACGCGCCTTTCACGGCATTTTGCTAGAAGCCCGCGGTGACGCGGGTGAAGTCCCAGTTGTTCTGGGCTATTCCGCTGCAGTTGCTCACCACGCCGCCACCGGGGCACGGCCGGTCGCGGTTGACCGACCAGAACGCCAGCCGCGCGAGGCCGTGCGACTTGGCCCAGTCACGGATCTGGGTCCAGGTGGCCACCGTCGTCATCTCCTGCTGGTCGGAGAGACCGTTCATGCCGGAGATGCCCATGTGCTGGTAGGCCTGGGCGTCGGTCCACCCGAAGGCGGACTTCAGCTTGTTCTTCAAGCCCTCCGACGCGTTGATGGTGTCGGCGCCGACGTTCGCGCTGCCGAAGTCGAACGGCATGATCGTGAACACGTCGATGTTCGCCTGGATCGCCGCGGCGCGCTCGATCAGCAGGTTGCCGTAGTAGTTCGGGCCGGTGGTCGTCGTGCCGAACGTGACGATCGTCTGGATGCCGGGGTTGTTCTGCTTGACGATCTTCAGCGCGTCGAGGATTCGGTTCCGCACGGTGTCGTTCTCGAACTCGTCGGAGTTCTCGATGTCGATGTCGATCGCCTTGAGCCCGTAGGCGTTGATCACCTGCTGGTAGGCGCCGGCGAGTGCCGCCGGCGTCGAGCAGTTGGGGCCCAGCTTGTTGCCGCTCCAGCCGCCGAACGACGGCACGATGTCGCCGCCGGCCGCGCGGATCGCGTTGATCGCCTGCTGGTCGACGCCGCCGGTCAGCGGCCGCTGCGAGTCCCAGGACGGCGTGCAGCCGCCACCGGAGAGCACGAACGCCATGGTGAACCACTTGACGCCGGTCGCGGACATGACCGTGGCGGGCGCGGGCGGGTCACCCCAGCCCATGTACAGGTAGGGCGCGCCGCGGCCGCCGGTCGGTTGGGTGCAGCCGGTGGTGGAAGCGGAGACCGAGCCGCTGCGGCCGGACTCGCCGACGCTGTTGTACGCGGCGACCGTGTAGGTGTGGCTCGTGCACGCGCCGAGTCCGCTGATGGTGGTCGACGTGCCGGTGACCGTGGCACGCACGGTCGAGCCCTCGTACACCCGGTAGCCGGTGACCGTGCCGCTCGATCCGCTCCACGACAAGGAGATCGCGGAGTTCGTGGTGCCGGTGACGCTCGGCGTGCCCGGGGTGCTCGGCGCGCCGGGGTTACCGCCGCCGCCGTCGCAGGGGTCGCCGTTGAACCGGCAGTTCAGGATGCCCCCGAAGTTCCCCGGGCTGCCGTTGAAGCCGAACGTGGTGCTCGCGCCGGCCGCCAGCGTCGTCGCCCAGCTCGGGTTGCGGAACGTGTGGTGCTGTCCGCTGCTCGTGCGTTGCGTGTCCCATGAGCTGGTGACCGAGTACCCGGCCGGGAGGTCGAACTCGATCGTCCAGCCGTTGAGTGCGCTGCTGGAGCCATTCTTCACGGTGACCTTGCCCTCGAAGCCCGAACCCCAGTCGGACACCTTGGCGAAGGTCGCGGTCAGGCCGGGCGCGGCGCTCGCGGGCGTCGCCGTCAGGCCGAGGAACAGTGT
>Ga0193742_1000012_pt1 | contig 139285 bp, 124 predicted proteins | sample L2c1metaG_FD_165511 | JGI IMG/M metagenome (GOLD analysis project Ga0193742, IMG submission 165511) | Soil microbial communities from a riparian zone of the East river system, Colorado, United States - L2c1 | ecosystem: Environmental > Terrestrial > Soil > Riparian zone | place: USA: East... | reverse complement strand
ACCGCCCAAGTCGGTTTCGTGTTCGTAGCGTTCCCGTTTCGTCGAACGTTTCGCACCGGTCTCCAAACCGGGAAGACCAGGAAAGGGGCGCGTCCCCGGGTCTTCACACGTCCCTAAACGGTCCGTTGGCGTCTCGTAGGTCGGTATGTAGGGGCTGGTAGATGGCTAATTCTGCGCGTGTGAGGGCGGTTTCACGGATTTGGTGGGTGTTCGGGGCGGTTTCTGTTCAGGGCGAGGCGGTTTGTGGGCGTTTCGGTTCCGTATCAGGGGGTTTTCGGTTCGAGTGAGCGTAGGTAGGTGCGGTGGGCGATTCGGACGGCTGTTTCGTTGGGGCCGAGTGCTTCGGGGGGTGGTTGGCGTTGGAGGAGGCGTTCGATGATGCGGGATTGGCTGGTGTTGTGGTGGTTGGCCCAGGCGGCGAGGAGTTCGATGGCTTCTGGTCGGAGACGGAAGGAGGCAAGACGGCGGGTCATGTATTAACAGTGTACATACATGCCTCTGGGCCTCCTACTCGAGGTCGATCTGCCAGTCATCGACCGTCCTTCGAGCGCATCTGATCGACCGGCGCGGACTCCTGCCAACATCCGAAATCGACAGTCATCAACGGCGGGATGAGACGCTGCGACACCGCGCCGGTCGATCCTCAAAGGCAACTGGCCCAGCTGATCAGTCGAGGTCGATGGGGGCGTCGTCTTCGATCCAGGTAGCGGCCTCCTCGAGCTGTTCTTCTGGACTCGGTCCGAAGGCCGTGTCGAGGACACGCTCCAACATGTTGCTCCGGGAGCGGTTTTCGGCTTCGGCGGCGCGGTCGAGTCTTTCGAGGAGGTCGGGCGAAATGGTGCAGGTGACCGGGATTTTCACACGTGGATTCGTCATAACCGACACACTACCGGAATCACAGCAAAAATAAGCAAACCACTTGTTTACGGGACCGGGAACGGGTACACTGGGGGAATGCCCTTCGGACACCCCGAGAACCACCGGTTCCAACCGGCCACCGACACCTGCGCACTCTGCGGCCTCCTCTCCTCAGCCCCCCGGCACGACATCGAAACGGAAGAACCAATGACCCAGCCCGAGGACGACTTCAGCATCCCGGACCTGATCGTCGCCGAAGCCGCCGGCCTCCAATACACACCGCCCGCAGACCGGGGTGAAGTCAAACCGTGCATGCCACCTCCCTGCGAACCCGACCGCACGATCGCCGAAATCATCGGGTGGCCCCGCAACCCCGACTTCCAGAGCTACAACAGCGAAGACGAATGGATCACCACCGATCTCGAAGACGACGGAGAGTACCGCACTGCTGAACGTGTCGAAGCCGACGACCTGCTGGCCTGGCTGACCCGAGACGGATTCGCCATGATCGAGATCTACCCCGACCCGGGCGTCGACTACATCCAACCCGAAGCATTCGACGTCCACATCACCTACAGCGACAAACGCTTCCACTCGGCCTGCCGTCCCACCGTCTTCGAAGCACTCGAGGACATCGTTCGAGCAGCCGACAAGGAGACCTCATGACCGTCGGGCGAGTCATGATCTTCGCCACCGACACCCCGCGGCCCATCTACCACCAGATCGCCGACGTCGAAATGCTTCCCTCGTTCCGATACGTCGCCGTCACCGTCTGCGGACGCACCGAACCAGAGATCCACTGGTGGTCCGCCCACCTCCGGCGCGAACACGCCGACCTGTTCGCCCGACCCTGCCACACCTGCTTCAAGGAGAACTCATGACCGTCGACGACGCACTCCGTCAGATCGCCGAAGCGGCCGCCCTCAAAGCCATCACCCCAGTCGTCACCAAAGCTGTCGACGACGCCACCCAGAAGACCTTCGAGAAGAGCGCAGACTTCCAGGCGATCTTCGCGAGCCCCGACTACCTCGAATCCGAACGGCAAGTCCGACTGTGGGAACTCCGCGGCAACTACATCGACGCCATGGCCCGGTTCTGTGCACCCCCCGGCGTAACAGTCCCAGACGGCACCTGGGACGCGATGGACGCAGCCTGCACCGCCCTCCTCGAAGCGCTCGAGGAGGGATCATGATCACCGGCGGCGACATGCGCGCCATCATCGACATCGGCTCGGGGCTCGTCAAGGCACTCAACCGGCTCGCCAAAGCCGTCGAAGACCACAAGCCGGTCCAGCAACCCGAGTTCGAACCCGCACCTCGAGCCCGCATGTCTCCCGGCTCCGACACCGCCCGAAAGGAATCCACGTGACCCCCGACCAGCTCAAGGCCATGCCAATCCCCGACGGGCCGTTCATCCTCGCCGTCAAGTCTGAAGACCCGTCCCGGATGGCCGACCAGAAGGAAATGGTTGATGCCATCTCCGGCTGGTTGCGTTCGGAGGGGCTCACGTGCCCGATCTTCATCTTCGTGCGAGATCTCGACGAAATCCGTGTCGTCGACACCGAAATCATGGCCGAGTACGGCTGGCAGCGCATCCCATGATCCTCCACATCCTCAAACTCACCCATTTCTCACGCCTGGAACGCCCGCTGCACATGCGGCTGGGCCAGCGACTTCCACGACACCCGCCGTGCCGCCCGCGGCGCCTTCGCCAACCACGTAACCCAAGCAACCAAGGTGATCCCATGACCATCGACCCGATCGACCTCTACAACCTCCGCAAGCTTGTCGACACAGGCCAGCTCGCCAAGCTGCGCCGCTACGCCAAGAACGTCCTCGCGATGCGACAAGAACGAGAGCATGTCGACCATCGCGAGGGCTCCATCGCCTCCAGCCTGCCGATGTTCGGAGCAGTCCGCGGCGGCATCAGCTATTTCACCGGCACCGAGCCCGCCCCGACTCCTGGGCGCGACCAGGCGATCCTCGCCTTCCAGCGCAAAGTCAACGACGTCATCCGCTCCAACGGCCTCAGCGAGATCACCGATGACCAGCTCGAAGAACTCGGCCTCGTACCCGATCAGATCCCACCCCGTGACCCTTCGGCCGGTCTACCGACCGGCATCATCACCTCGGGTGGATGGACGGCACCGGTATGACGATGCCCGCGATCAGTTTGCATCAACCCTGGGCAAGCCTCCTGACCACCCGCCAACTGTGCGACTGCAAGTACCCCGAGAACGACCCGCACGCCGAACGGTGCAACACACGCTCGATGGTCAAGCGGTTCGAGACACGCTCGTGGCCGTGCCCACCCGCACTCATCGGCCAACGGATTGTGTTCCACGCCACGAAACAGATACCGGCGAACGAACTAGAAGTCGGCGAGTACGCATGTTGGAACACGACCGATGGTCGCTCGATGCTCGCCGAGACGATCGGACAGGACGGCTACACCGGCGAGCCGATCGCTGATCTTTTCGGCGAATGGCTGCCGCTCGGTGCGATCGTCGGGTCGGGAAGGGTGGTCGCCTGCTACCCGATCGTCGGCTGGGGCGAATGGCCAGTTGACGGATACTCGATCTGGCAGGTGAATCCCGACCTGTTGGTGATTGCGTTCGGGCCGTATGTGATGGCCGACATCACCAGCCAAGCTCCCTACGGCGACTTCTCGCCCGGACGCTACGCCTGGCTGATCGAGGACGCCGCACCCACCACCGAACGCTGCCCCTGGTGCTGGGGGCGCGGCTGGATCAGCGCACCTCGGAACCTCGGTGCGGATCCGTACTGCACTGCATGCAAAGGATTCGGCCGCTGCGACCCGATACCGGCACGAGGCCACCAACGAATCTGGTCGTGGAACGGCGAGAGGAACGCGGCATGAACGTCGGGGATCGGATCAAGTTCGTCAGCGAGCACAACTCGTATGAGATCCAGGCTGTCTCCACTGACGGCCGGTGGGTGGTAGCGACGAAGCCGTTCAATCTGCGTAACACCGTCATCTACACGCTGATCGACACCGTCAACCAACTGCGTGGTGTCGACGATTCCCTTGGTAACAGTCTCGGCTACGAAACCCGCGCCGACTGCGAGGAGTCGTTGAAGCTGATCCAGTCTGGGATGTTCGGATATTCGTACCGCCGCCGACCGATGGAACTCGACGTCGAATGGGTCAGGACGCCATGAACGACCTATATCAGCAGCTCCAGGACTTCACGATGACGTCGCGCAAGAGCCTCGCCGCGACATGCCGTGCCGTCGAGCACGTGATGGACAACGGCATCCCCGGTGCGTTCGTCGAATGCGGCGTTTGGAAGGGTGGCTGCGCGATGGCGATGGCAATCACCGCGCTACATCAGAATGTCGATGACCGCGAGATCTGGATGTACGACACGTTCGCCGGCATGACCGAACCCACCGACCTCGATCGAACGCCTGCCGGCCACCTAGGTGCCGACATCCTCGCCGCGGCGAAACCCACCGACCACGTGTGGGCTATCGCCGACGTGATCGAAGTCCGCGTCCATATGTCGTGGACGAACTACCCGCCGGAGCGAATCAAGATGGTCGAAGGCAACGTGGTGGACACCATCCCACTCTTCGCCCCAGACCTGATCTCGGTGCTCCGGCTGGACACCGACTGGTACGAATCCACCCTCCACGAACTCACCCACCTCTACCCACTGCTCTCCCCCGGCGGCATCCTCATCGTCGACGACTACGGCCATTGGGAAGGCGCCCGCAACGCCGTCGACAGCTACAACGCCAGCCTCGAGCAACCGTTCCAGCTCGAGCAGATCGACTACACCTGCTACCGGGCCACGAAACCGAAGGAGACCCCGAATGTCGCGCCCAAAAGTTAAAGGAGCCTCGATCGCTATCAGACTCCCCGTCCATCTCCACGACATGCTGATCATCGTCGCCCGCCAGGAGAACATGACGCCCCGTGACTATGTCGACAACGTCATGCAACACCACCTCGAAAACCTGTCCCACAACGACCCGAAAGCAGCCGCAGCCGTCCATGGCGTCGAAACCTCGAGCGCCGGCGCGGCCCTCCTCGCGGAATACGGATCCAGTAGATGAGCACCCGGGTCGACGATCTTCGAGAACTCGCTAATCTCGCCGAGCACAGTCTCGGTCTATTCGGTATCGCCGATGCCCTTCGGGATGCCGCCGACACCATCGAGCGTCTCGACAACACCTTGACGATGGAGCGCGAGGAGTCATCCGAAGTCAACGGTGAGCTGAAGGCGTGGATGAGCGAAGCATGCGAACTCCTCCACGAGATCAGAGCGACGTTCGCCAACTATCTCGCTTTCCCTGATGATGCCGTTGTCGCCCTGCTTCGCAAAGCTGAAAATCCGTGAGGATCTGCGTGACATGCCCATGCGGGGCCGTCTTTGATACCACGGAGGCCCTACTAGCTCGAGGGCGGGGGAAGTATTGTTCGAGTCTCTGTCGGTCCCGGCACGCGGTGCGTCCTAGTGGCCTCACGTACAAGATCACACCTCGCGTGAATGGATGGCGCGAGAAGCGACGTTTGCCGACCTACAGGTCGTGGCGCGCGATGCGAGAACGTGTCAGGAGCCGACGGGGATACGTAGATCGGGGCATCACAGTCTGCGACCGGTGGTTAGTCTTCGAGAACTTCCTTGCGGACATGGGCGAGAGACCGCCCGACCCTTCTGGTTGGGCGGGCAAGGTGAGCTACTGGTCCCTCGATCGCATCAACAGTGATGGAAACTACGAGCCGAGTAACTGCCGATGGGCAACCATTCCCGAACAGAACGCCAACAGACGGAGGCCGCGGGCGGACTCCTACCCTCGAGGTGAACTGAAGACCCATTGCATCCGAGGTCATCCGCGTGAACTATGGAGAAGTGAACGCCAATGCCGTCTCTGCACCAATGAGGCGCAGAGACTTAGGCGTCAGCAATCGAGGGAGTCTTGATGCGTCTAGCGGTATGTGGTGGCCGGGCGTTCCCTGACCGTCAGTTCGTCTACGACACGTTGGATCGGCTGCATCACGATCACGTGGACGGGCTCCTCTGTGATCCGGGGATCACCGAGCTTGCCGCCGGCGACGCCGGTAAGCTCGCGCCACTGTCCGGTCGTCTACTCGGCGTCGACCTTCAGGCCCTGACATGGGCCGACTCCAACGACATTCCGCGCCAGCGTTTCATCGCCGACTGGACGTCGTACGGCCGCGGTGCGGGCCCGGTGCGGAACCGCAAGATGCTCGATGACTTCCAACCCGATCTTCTCGTCGTCTTCCCCGGCGGCGCAGGGACGGCCGACTGCAAGCGAGCTGCGCTCGAGCGCAGCATCGAAATCCTCGAGGTCAGCCCCGAACAGACCGCCGAATGGCATCCTGTCGACGAATGAATCCGTACTGGTCATATTTACTCACGGCGGTCGGCGTTCTCGGCCTCTATCTGGCTGGCCGGCGCTACTGGTGGGCGTGGCTTGTCGGGCTGGTGGCACAGGTGCTCTGGGTCGCTTACGCGGTCGCGACCGAACAATGGGGCTTCATCGTCTCAGCGTTCGCCTATGGCTGGGTCTATGCCCGGAATGCTTGGCGGTGGAAGTCCGACACCGAATGAGGTGTCGCCCCGGTCGCACGACCAAGCGCATGCGACCGGGGAGCATCCGACCAACAGGTGGAAAAGTCAAATTCCTGCGGTCCCTTCATCGCGTCCCGACTCACAACGGGCTGATAGCGGCTAACCGGCTGCTTAGGTCTCATCAATCCAATCGTCATCTTCGCCGACCAGGCGACCGATGAACACCATAGCGATGTACGCCGCCGCGCCGGCACCAAGGAACACGCTGGCGCCGATCACCCAGTTCATAGCACCGGCCAGACCTGGAACGGGACGTCAGCCTTCACGTACAACGGATGTCTCGGGCTGCCATTGGCTGTGACGCCGAGGCGATATATCGGCTTCCCCTGATTGTCGGCGTGCAACCGAATGATCCCGATCATCGCCTTCGCGTAGGACATCAACGACTTCGGGATGGTGGTCCCCCAAGCGGCGACGACCGCCGAGCAGCGGTCGATGTGGTACTCGATCGTCTCGATGTTCTGGATCTGCACGTGACGGGCTGGCGTGATGAGATGTTTTGGGTCCGTCGACCGCTGAGCGAATAAGTTGACGACTGCGAGTGCCCCGAATCCCTCCCGCCATGAGAATCCCATGACCCGACGAATGGTTGGATCGTCGATGATGGCATCAGCGGTCGACGGGTTCAACATCACCCAGAGCACCTGCCCGGCCCGTCGCGCCTGTATGGACTGAACCGGGTTGTCGCGGTACAGCGTGAAACGTTCACTCGCCTGGGTCATGCGTCTACCCCTTCGGTTCGTGCGAGTAACGACGCCTCGTAGATATCGGCGACGTGCTCGGCATGGGACTCACCGAGCACGTGCCAACCGCAGCAGCAGGGGCCAATGTCACGGTGCTGGTGGCATACGAGGACCTCGACGAGGAGCTGTCGGTCGTAGGCGTGCCGCTTCTCGTATACCCTCTGGCGACAGGAGTGAGAACAGTAGATCGGTGACCGGCCTCGGGTCGACGGACGATCGAACGGGTTGCCACACTGGGCGCATCGACCCGCTGTTTCCGACTTGGTCACGATGTCTCCGATGGGCAGTTGAGGCACGGGGTCTGATCCATCCCGGTCTGGCGACAGTTGATGCAGCCGGGACCAGGGCTATTCCCGTCCGAGCAGACGAGACAGAAATGTCGATGATCTGATCCGAGCGTGAATGTCGAGTATGACGGATCGTCGGACAAGAGGAGCTGGTTGGGGTCGACGACGGTCGCGACGGAGACCTCTTCGATCTTCGTGTCGGTCACCTCAAACCGGTGATGCCCGGTCTTGCGGTAGTGCTCGGTCATCCAGATCTCCATGTTCGCTCGGACTGCTTTCACCTTGCGTGGTTCGAACACCCTCTCATCGAAGCCGGGGCAGTCGAGCGGTGTCTCGGCGTGCAGGCACATGGCTCGTAGTTCCCAATGGCCGGTCATCGCTGCATCCTTCGGGCTGCCTTGTTCATCCGCTCGAACAAGGCCGCACGTTGACGCTCCCAGCGTTCCGGATCCTGACAGAGCGTGTACCAGCCCTCCTCATCTCCGACGAGATGACCTTGGTTGCCGTTCGCGCCGTCACCGCAGTACGCGCAGTGCAGCGAATGCCCGCATGTCTCACAGTGGTAGCTGTTGCCCTTCCATTCGTGTGCGGTCGGCGAAATGATCGGTTGAGGACTCATGCCCGTGCCTTGCGACGTTGGAGGCAGTGGAGTGCCTGTCGGGCCTCTTCCCACGACCGTCCCTGGCATGCATACCAGAACATCGGGTCGAGCCCGTCGCGGGTGCTGAACCGGGCCCGGGTGATCGGCCCGCCAGCATCCTGGTAGCTGCGTCCATTCACGATGTTCGACACCTGGGCCTGGCTCAACCCGAATTCTTCGGCGAGTCCGCGGTGCGGTTCGCCGCGAGCGGCCCGCTCACGGATCATGACTGCCTGTGCGGCCGACAGTTTCCGTTTCTGCTCGTTCACGACGTTCCCTTCCGAAAAACGAGAAGGCACGACGCGTTTTGGCGTGCATGTTGCTGAACCGACACCTCACGGCCGGAGCCTTCACATGATTCACAGTCGATCGACGGCGGCTCATCATCCGGGCAGCAGTAGTTCGGGTTCTCGACGAATCCGTCACCTTTGCAGTGCGGGCACTTATGGGTGCGCTCCGGCTGCTTGCGATAGCCAAGCAGCCAGAACCGGTCGATCAACCGCGCCCCGAGTTGCTCGACGGCGTCGGCGAAGACTCGGTCCTGCCATACGACGGCGCCGGAGACGACGGCGCTCATGCATTTCACGAGGATTACGCCGTTCGGCCGTGTCACCCGATGGCATTCGGCGAGTCCGGCGCCGATGGACCCGAACTGCTCAGTGATCGAACGGTATTTGCGGTCCATACCATACGCCGCGTTCGAGGTGGCGGGGCCGGCATTCGACGAGGTTCCCTGCATCTTAAACGGTGGGTCGAACACTGCTACGTCGAATGAGGCGTCAGCCCAGTGTAGATTCGCGAAGTCATCGTGATAGTCGCCTTTGGCTGAGTCGAGATCGTTCGCGAAGAGATGCTTCGGGCGATACTTCGACCAGAAGGCCCCCAAGCCGTAGGTTGAATCCAGTACTAGATCGTGTTCGCCGATGTAGCCAAGCGTCAGGCAGTCGGCGATGATGTCGGCGTTGTTGCCGTGGGTGCGGAACGCCATCACTTCGTCGGGCTCCGGTTCGTCGGAGCGGAACAGGCCGGCCGCCTCCAGCTTGTCGATGAGCGCGGCTGGCCCGCAGCCTTCGGGGCCAAGGTGGTAGTCGTGCGAGCGGCAAAGTTCCATTGCCTGTTCGAAGACGTTCATGAGTTTCCAATCGGGTTGGTGGTCATTGCAGAAATTCGTTCAGGAACCAGTCCTGCTCGTCGGGGACCCAGAGCACGCCGGTTTGGACGGTCTTGACGGCAGCGATCGCGGCCAGCCATTCCTCCTGGGCGGGATCGACTTTCCGCGGCTTGCGCTTCAATTCGGTGACGACCATTCGGTCGCCGCGGACGAAGACGAGATCGGGCCAGCCGGCGTGACCTTTGATGGGGGTCTCCCAGGTCTGCTTGCCGTCGGCGTCCGGCTTGCGGCGCGCCGCCCGTTCGCCGTGGACGCGCCAGCCGAGAGCGACGGCGCCTTGGATGACCGCCGCTTCACAGGCGAGTTCGGTCGGCCGGTCAGCCATTCGCGGCCTCGAAGGAGGTCATGAAACGGATCAGGAAATCGTTGCGTGTCTCTTCGTGGGGGATCGCCATCTTCAACATCTCGGCGATCGCGGCGACCGAGATGTTGAGCGCGGCGAACAGTTCGAGGATGTCGGTCGCGGTGCCCATCAACTGAGTGGCGGCTTCCCGACGCCCATGGAGTTGTTCGGTCAGCATCGCCTGCCACAGTCGTCGTCCGGCCGTCATCTGAGCCTGGTTGTTCATGTCCATTCTTCGTCCTGGCCGCCGCACCACGAGCATGTGAGTTTCCCGTGGATCATGGATCGCAATGAGTGACCGCAGTTCGCCGCTGGCGTGGTGCCGGGATTGTGCCGGTCGCACCACCACTTCCAGCACGCGAACACCGTCGACGGCCGCGTGCAGTCCGCCTCGCAAGTCGGCAGGCCGGTCGGGTTCGCAACTTGTCGGGCGGGGCCGCGGGCTGCCTTAGCTCGCTTCGCCATGGTTCTTCCGTTGCGCGTTGGCGGCCAGACATATTGCGCACTGCTCCCCGCGCTCGAGGTGGCGGCGGTAGGCGGGGCCCGTTCCGCAGCGGGGAGCGGAGTTGGCTCGGCGTTCCCGGACGTAGGTGCGACGGGCGACGAGAAGTTCGCGTTCGTTGAGTCCGGCGACAACTCCGCCTTTGATCGGGGAGGGGAGGTGGAGGGCCCAGTCGAGGCAGTCGGACTGGACGGGGCAGGCAGCACAGATCTGCTTGGCTTGCGCGATGGCCCATTCCTGGTCGCCTTGGCGTTCTTCGTCGGGAAACATGAGATCCCACTGATGTTTGCAGAGAGCAGAGTTCATCCACGCGGTGTCAGCGATCACGGCAAGCGGCACGCCTGACATGTTAGCCGCCCGCCGGCGCGTTCGCAAGAGAGACCACCCTTCTCCTAACATGTAAGACATGGAAACCCCCGCACTCAACGGATACGCCGTACCGACCTCGAGGGCGATCACGGTGTGGATGTCGAACGACATCATCGACTACGTCACCCGAGTCGCCGAAGAACTCACCACCCCTGATGACCCGGTCACCCGGAACCGGGCGTTCACGATCATCATCGAACGCCACCGAGAACTCGCAGCCGCTCGAGCGAAGACGAAGGAACGATCCCAGAATTCCACGCGAGGAATCGCGCTCCACCGACCATAGGAGCTGTAGGCGTAGAACGTCAGGCGGCCACCCAAACGCCGTCGGTGACGTGGCCGTGGGTGCCGCAGTCCGAACAGAGGATTGACCGCACGATCGTGAGCGGGTTGTGCGTGACGATCTCGTGGCCGTTGCCGAGCTGGAGTTCCGGCGCGCAAATGAGCGTGCCGGCGTTGCGGTGGGCCCGATCACAGATGTGTTCGAAGGCGACCCGTTCGATGACTCGGAGATCCTTGCTTCGGTAGATCAGGATCTTCCGTCCTCCACCGAGGTCGTACTCCTCGTCCCAGTCGTCGTCGACAATCCGGTGCATGGCTGAACGTTAGACGCGAGGGTCCGTCCCATTCGGCCTGGGTCTTCCTCCGGCGTGCTCATTGCCGGGACCGAGGGAACGGGATTATCGTTCTGGAGTTTCCGGAGTACGGACCAACGCACCAATGAGATTGCTCTCATCACCCTCCCCGCTGAAAGCCGCGGTCGCTGCCTGGCCGAACACTGCCTGTGTTCGAAACCGGCTGCCTGTTCTCCGAGCGCCCCGTGTTGAGCTGGGGGGCTGAGCAGTCACAACCGGTCGGACGCTGAGTCCCATGTCTCGTTAACGGGTGAACCCACCTCTGTCGCCGATTCCGGTGTTGATGTCATCGGGCTCTGCCCGGCGCAGGGTCACCTGCTACACTTGGACTCGTTCCTTAAGCACGAACACGAATGTAGCACCCCTGGCGAACATCCGCTGGGGGTGCTGCTCGTTAGCCGAGGCTCCAGAGCGCGGACCACGCTGGCGGCAGGTCGGGATGACCTTCGCGGAACTGGTAGAGCAACGCCATCGCGCGGACACGTTCCGCGGTGCGCGTCTGCAACGGCAAATGGTCTTCCACCCATGCTTCGAAGTCCGGCCCGTCCTTGAAGACCTCGTCGAGCAGGATGCCGACCACCAGGACTGTTCGAGACAGTTCGTCGAGGATCTGTTCGGCCACTTCGGTCTTAAGATTCGTTGCCATGTCCACCAACGATGCCATCTTCGGCTACTCGGTCTGCGTCAAGTGCGGCGAGCCCGTCCTCGATTTCGTTGCCTACAAGACCCAGTCTCACTGTGCTGAGTGCTTCCGTCAACACGCCGCCGAGATCCTCGACCCGATCATGACCGTCGTCGCCGGCCGCGAGAAGATCGTGTTGCGCACCAACATCTCGAAACGCCGGCCGGGGGTCCGAGCCCAGCGCGCTCGAGCCCGAGCCCGTGATCGGAAGAAGCCCGAAGTGCGCGAGCATCGCCGGGTTGTTGCCGGATGCGCCGACCGGGCCTCGAGGAAACTGCGTCGCCTCTTCCCTGAGATTTACGAGCTACTCCTCGCCGACGAACGCCAACGCGCCGGTTTGAACGCCTACACAATCGACATGGCGCTCACCCCTGGAGATGCCTCCTCGTCTCTGGAGTTCGCCCGCGACTACCATGCCCTCAACCAGGCTTCATGAGATGACTATCGCCACCGCAACCATCGACCGCCCGCAGCGCGGCCACGAACAGTCCGTCGACGGCGTCCAAGTCCTCGCCGCCGAACGGTTGAACCTGCGGAACCAGACGGCCCGCGACCGACTGTCTACCGTCCTACTCCGCGACCGGGTGTACGCGAACTCGTCGTGGAAATGGTTCGGGTCGATCGCAGAAGTTCACTACGCGTTGACTCGTGCCGCGAAGATTGCCGGCTACGCCAAACTCCGAGCCGTCCGGTTCGCCCCCGACGGAGTCACCGTCGAATCCGAAATCGAGAATGGTCTGGCTGCCGACATCGTCTCCGGGATCTACTCGAGGGTCGGCGGGGTGAGAGGTCTCATCGAGCGCTACTTCATCCAGATGAAAGTGCCCGGCGAATCCCACCTGATCCGCTGGTCCGAAGGCAAAGGCACCGACGGCTACATGTTCGCCTCGTCGAAAGAACTCTCCGACGGCCGCGACGCCACCGGCCTCCAGATCGAAGGCAACAGCGGCAAGCTGAAGTTGCGGACCATGCCGACGCTCGGCAACAACATCGGCGCCTTCGAACGCACCATCGCCCAGAAGGACTACCTCGGCCGGGTGTGGATGCCATCCCATCAATGGCTCGACGTCCCCGAATCCCCGCTCGAAGCCCTCGACATCCAATGCGACATGCTCGACACCATGACCCGTTCGATGCGGGCCGCCCTCAAATCCCGGTTCGCGACCGCCGGCCTCCTGTACTTCTCGAACAAGGTCCGCGACGCCATCGGCAACAAGCACGCCACGAAGCAAGGCACCTCCGTTCTCAACGTGATCTACGAGATCATGAAGGAGAACACCGTCAACGCCGAAAACGCCGACGACATCACCGCGATCCTCCCGATCCTCATGATGGGCGAAGCCGAAGTCGGCAAAGTCGTCGAACACATCACGATGGACCGCCAAATCTTCGAAACCGACCTGAAGCTGCGCGGCGAACTCATCGACCGCATCCTGTTCGGCCTCGACATCAACGCACCGGCGACGGAAGGCAACGACGAAGCATCACACTGGAATGCCTGGTCAAATAATGCTGACGAGCTGCGGCTCGCCGTCATTCCCGACGTCGAAGCGCTCTGCTGGACCGCGAATCGCCTCATCCTCCGGCCCGCCATCCAACAGGAAGACCCGAAGGCCGACCTCAACCGCATCGGCGTCTGGTACAACCTCGACGAAGCCTCCGTCAAAGCGAACCGCACTGCCGACGCCGGACAGATCCGTGACCGCGGCGGCATCAAAATGCTGTCGCTCCTCAAAGCCGCCGGCTTCACCAACGACGACGCGCTCGCAGGCGCCGAATACGTCCGTTGGATCGGTCAAACCCTACGCATCCCGAAGCTGGCGATGTACGGCACACCTGAATGGGGCAGCATCGACTGGGAGGACCCCGCCCTCGCCCCGCGCACCACCGGCCGCATCGCCGACAAGCCTGCCGGCGACGCCCCGAGCGGCCCCGGCGAAGGTGACCCGGGTGCACCCTCCGATTCGGATGACGACACGCCAGACGCGGATAAGCCGATCTGATAGTCGCCTTTGAGCGCACCGGCGTCCTAGCATCGCGCCAGATCCCAAGGAGACGACCGTGAAAAGAGTGTTTGGGCAGTTCACTGCCGACAAGCCCGCAGGCATGTTGCGTGCCGTCAGCTTCCCGCAGATGGCCCTCCTCGACTCGAAGACCGGCGATGGACGCGAGATCGCATCCGAAGGCGCCGGTGTCCGCGAACTGCCGCGCACCATCTTCGCCCAGTTCGCCCAAAGCTTCGGTCACGACGGCTCAGTGCCGATCGGCTCCCTCCAGGAAGTCACGTTCCACGAGACCGGTCTCGTCACCGGCCGCGGCTGGCTCGCCGACCTCGCCCACGTCCGCGATGTGTTCGTCCCCCTCATCGCTTCGAAGACGTTGTTCGGGAACTCCGTCGACCTCGCCGAAGTCGTCGCGAAGGTCATCTGGAAGTCGGACGACCCGGCCGACGGCGAGGACTTCTGGACGATCGACAAGATCCTGTTCGTCAAGTCGAACATCGCCGCCACCACCATCGTCGGTGTCCCCGCATTCCAGGACGCCCGCGTCGTCCTGGAAGACGAAGTCACCGCGGCTCTGATCGCCGGCACCGACGAACTCGAAGTGCCCCTCGATATGGGCCAGCTCCGTCTCCGCATCGAAGGCTTCGACGACGCGCTCGACGAACTCACCGCCTCCGAAGCCACCACTGAGACCGTGGCGTGGGCCGACTTCCATCGGCCCGAAAGCGAGAACTACACGCCGCGCACCGTCGACGCCGACGGATCGGTGTACGGCCACCTCGCCGCCTGGGGTGAATGCCATGGCGGCATCGAAGACCGCTGCGTCCTCGCGCCGCGCCCGGCAAGCTACGCCAGCTTCAACGCCTCCCACGTCCTCACCGACCGCGGACTCGTGCAGACCGGGCCCATCTTTTTGCTCGGCGGCCATCCCGACAAGCCGTTGAACGGCGACGTCGCGAAGGCATACGGCGGCATCGAGAACACGTGGGCCGATGTCCGCGTCACCGACGGCCGTCTCGGACCATGGATGTCCGGCCGTGTCCGCCCCGGCACTTCGCCCGAAGCGGTGTACGCCGCTCGCGCCTCGCGCATGTCCGGTCACTGGAAGCGCGGCGAACTCCGCGCCATCGTGTCCTGCAACGTCGACGGCTACAAGATGCCCGGGTCCGAACTCTCCGCCAACTCTGATGGCGCCCTCATCGACGGCGGCGAAGTCCTCGAACTCGTCGCATCCCTCCGCGGTGCCGACATCCCAGTCGTCGACGTCCCGGAGCCCGAGTTCAGCGGGGAACTCACCGCGTCGGAAATGGCGGGTGTCATCGCGCAACGCAAGGCTCTCGCCGCCGCAGCGACAGCGCCGGAAACCACAGAGCAAGTTTTCGACGACGAGACCACCGCCGACGACATCGAGGCCGACGTGCTCGCCATCGAACTCGATCTCGACGAACTCGACGAGATGGACGACGAGTTGCCAATGGCTCTCGCCAGCGACTGACCAGCGTCTTCAGGCTTCTACGGTATAGGGTGACGCCGTGCGGCTACACCACAATGCCCAAGACCTCTCCGGACAGCGGTTTGGTCGGCTGACAGTCTTGGAACCCACGGGTAAACGCCGAGGTAACTCCCTCGTCTGGCTGTGCCTCTGCTCTTGTGGTGTCAACTGCGCGATCGCCGCCACGGACCTGAAGCACAGCGGAACAACATCCTGCGGATGTCGACGACGGGAGGTGACCGCGGCGATGAGAATCACCCACGGAATGAGTTGGTCGGGAGCGCATCGTTCCTGGAAAGCCATGAAAGCGAGATGCTTCTACGCGAAGCATCCTCAATTCCGTGACTACGGAGGCCGAGGGATCACGGTCTGCGAGCGCTGGATGACCTTCCAGAACTTCCATGAAGATATGGGCGAACGACCCGAAGGACTAACGCTCGATCGGATCAACACCGACGGGAACTACGAGCCGGCCAACTGTCGATGGGCCACACGCTCGGAACAAGCCCGCAACCGCCGCCCCCGACGACCCAAACCGTGACTTGTCAATGAGGATCGCCAGGGGTAAGGATTCGGACATCAACCCGCCAAGCCCTGGAGGCGACAGTGTTCCCCAACGTTCCCGAAGATCGCTCGGCCCTGACGAGTGCAGAACTGCGCTCGCTGGTCCGTGAACTGCGGGCCTACGCCCGTGCCCAGCTCGCCGAGCGCGGTGACGACTTCCGCGACAACGCCCGGCGCGCCAGCACACTTGCCGCCGAAATCTTCGGTGAGGCCACCGCTCTCGACGAGGACGCGGCGCTTGCTGCGGACATGTCCGAGGATGGCGACCCGGTCGAGCCCGAAGTGGAGCCCGAGACGCCCGAAGGTGACGACGGGGAAGATGGAGGCGACGCGGCGACTCCCACCGAGCCCGCCGCAGCCCCCGCCGCCGAACTCGCGACGGTCGGCGCGCCAGCCCCGGTCGGCACGGCCACCGGCGCGACGACGGCCCCGGCCTCCGGTCTGACGCCCGACATCATCCTCGCCCGTGACGGCGTCGCCGGACTCTCCGCCGGCGACTCGTTCGAAGATTGGGACCAGGTCGCCCACGCCCTGCACGATCGGGCGACGAGAATCAACCCGTCGACGAACGAGAAGTTCGAGGTCGGCGTCATCGAAGGGAACTACCCCCTCGAACGCCAGCTCGGCGCCGACCCGATCGCCAACATGCGTCTCCTCGAGAACCTCGGGTTCGACCAGGAGATCACCGCCGCGCTGTGTGCGCCGCTGACGCCGTACTACGGCCTGGCATGTGAGAACACGCTGCGCCGGCCCGTCGCCGCCTCCCTCCCCGGCTTCCAGGCGCCCCGCGGTGGCGTGACGACGATGTCATCCCCATCGCTGTCCGACGTGTCGCAGGCCGGGATCTGGACCCACGAAGACGACGACGACCCGGAGGCCGTCAAGCCGTGCGACGTCATCGAATGCGGCACGCCTGAGGACTTCCTCATGTACGCGGTTTATTGGTGCCTGACCATCAAGAATTGGACGGCGCTCACCTACCCCGAGTTGGTGGCCGCCTTCCTGAATCGCGGTCTCGCCTCCCGGGCCCGCCTCGCCGAACGGCAGCTTCTCGACGCCATGGGCGCCGGAGTCGCCACGATCAACGCGCAGACCCTCGGCTACGGAGCGACGGTGTCGGTCACGACGCAGATCCTCAACTACCTGACGTTGCGTCGGGAGTTGGAGCGCTGGGACGACGAGCCGATGAACGGCTGGTCGCACCGGTGGCTGCTGAACGCCATGCGCATCGACCAGTCCCGTCGCCGCCGCGACGGGGCCTGGGAACTGGCCTCAGAGGCCCAGATCAACGCCTTGTTCGTCTCTGAAGGTGTGAACATGACGTGGACGCTGGAAACCGGCTCATGGGGTACGCCGCCGCCCGACCTGACGTTCGCCGGCAACCCGTCGGCCGGACTGCTCGGCACCCTGTCGCCACTGCCGTCCGAGGCCGACATCCTGCTCGCCCCGATCGGCAAGTACGCGATGATCGACCGCGCCGCCCTCCAGATCGGCGTCACCGGCAACAACTACTACCGGGACACCACCGAGCTGAAGAAGAACCAGTTCACGTTCTTCGTCGAGAACTACGAGGGCGTCGTCGACACGATGTCGTGTCCGGCCCACATCCTCCACTTCGAGGGATTGTGTTACAACGGCGCCCAGATCGCTGACGTCGCCCTCGACTGCGCCGGCGAGGAAGCCGCCTAACCCCACCTCCACCATCTACCATGAGGCCCCAGTCCCGGCAAATGACGGGGCTGGGGCCTCAGACGTTCAAGGAGACACGACATGCCAACAGTGAGCACACTCGGCCCGGAGATTTTCCTGCCGCGCCTCGAGCTGCGCCCCTGGGGCCTGTTCACCCAGGTCGTCTCCGAGGTCGACATGATGCGCGGAGACATCGACCGCACCGGCTTCGGCGCGAAGTGGATCGTGCGCAACGCGCTCACCCCGAACGCGGTTCCTGTTGACTGCGATGTCGAGGAGGCGATCGACACCCGCGAAATCAACCTCGACACCGAAGAGACGATGCCGTTCTCGTCATTCGACATGCTCCAATGCTCCACGATCGGCGGCTTGGAAATGCCGGAGCTGAACCGGATGCTTCTCGCCGACGAAGAACTGACCCGCTCTGCGGCGCTGACCCTCGCGATCACCACCCAGATCACGCCCGACCACCTGAACCTCCTCGACGACTCGACGTTGCTCGGCGCCGGCACCGACATCGCCGACGCGATGGGATTGATTGAAGACGGGCTCGGCGATCGGATCGCGAACGCCCGCGGTCACATCTTCGTGCCGCTGCGTCTCCTCGCCGCCGCGTTTGACCACAGCGCCGTGTTCCTGCGCGACGGCGAACTGTCGTCTCCCGCCGGTCACCGAGTCATCTCCGACTCCGGTCACGGACTGAACGACCATCTGTTCGGCACTGGTTCCATCGCCTACTCGCTGACGGCCCCGAAGATGGTGACCGGTGAAGGACACCTCGACCGGACCACGAACACGTTGCTCGGCATCTGGCAGCGCTACGGCGTCGTCGCATTCAACCCACTGCACAGCGTTAGGGCTACGGTTACCTGACATGGCCCTCCAAGTTGCCTGCGAGCGCTTGGTTGATGAGTCCGATTTGGGTTGCGATTGTGATCTACCCGCCGACCAGGACGTCATCAACAACGTTCTCGACGCTGCCTCCGATTTCCTGTCGATGCTTGCCGACACCTCGCTCGGCCGCTGCACCGCCGCATACCGGCCGTGCCGCGGCCGCTGCCTCCCCTGCAACCTGTGCCGCTGCTGCCGTCTCCTCGGCATTCACCTCCCCGGTCACGACCCGACGGTCACCGAAGTACTCATCGACGGCGCTGTCGTGGATCCCGGGACGTATGCGGTCATCATCAACCCGATCGGCCAGTACGTCCTCGAACGGATCAACGCCGACGGCAACTCGGTGAGCTGGCCGACGTGTCAGCGTGTTGCCCGGGCATCGACCCAGCCGAACACATTCGAAATCACCGTCGAATCCGGCTATCCCCGCAACCAGTTGATGACTTTGGCCGCAGCCGAGATTGCCTGCGACATCTTCGCCTACATGGCAGGCGCCGAACACATGCTGCCGGCCGGCGTCGCGTCCGCCGCCGCGTATGGCATCGTCATGAACGCCCGCCTCCCGTTCGACCCGACCCGTTCCGACTCCCCCGATCTCTCCCAGCTCATTTGGACGACGCGATTTTTGCAGTCGATCCCTGAGACCACCGGCACCCAGATCCTCTCTCCCGAGATAGACGATGGTTGGATGCTATTTTCCAGGGCATGAAGCGGACGCCCCTTGTTCGCAAGACGCCGATGAAGCGTTCGCGACCCCGTAAACGCCTCCATGCCGCCGACCCGACCAAACCGGCCCAACAGGACGCCGCTAGACGCCGCTCACGAGGCATCTGCGAACTGTGCGGACGTCGTGCCGCGACCGACGTTCATCACCGCCGGATGCGCTCCGCGGGCGGTGCCGACGTAGTCGAGAATTTCCTCGACCTGTGTTCGTCGTGCCATCATGTCAGCATCCACGAGAACCCCGACTGGGCGTACAGACATGGACTCCTGTTGCGTCGCGGATCGACAGGTCACCCCGATCCAGTGATTGGCTGCGGGCTCGAGTGCGAGGTCGACCACCTCGCCTGACCCGTTTGCCTATGAGCCTGCCCGAAGGCCAAGATGACACCAGATCCTCACTCGATTAGGAGTTCATCATGCCGTCAGCGCTCCCCGGAGGCGTCTGCCTCGGAGAACATAGCATCTGCATCATCCGTGGTGCCCTCCTCAACCCGGACTGCTCCGTGGTTGGCGGGCCCGACTCCGGTTTCGTCACCGCCGGCATCATCACGGCGACGTGGACGCCGGTGTATTCCGACGAACGGCGCATCCAGCCCCGCAACGGCTGCGGCACCCGCATGTTCAGCTTCGTCGAGCCCGGCTGCCTCGAGTCGGCGACGCTCACCGCCGAAATCGGGTTCCACGACCCCGAGATGAAAAAGATCCTCTTCGGCGGCACCACCCAGGTCGCGAGCGCCGGCGTGCCATGGGCCGGATCAGTCGGCGGCTACGCAGCCCCGACATGCGACGACCCGAAACCCCCGTCGGTGTACCTCGAGATCATCGTCCAAAACGCCGCCGAAGGCGTCGGCGAATGTGCCGACCCAGAAGACCCGTACCCGCCGTGGAAGGGCTACATCTTCGGCAAGTCGAAGCTCACCGAAGACGCCATCACCTTCAACGACACCGAACACAACGTGGCGTTGACCGGCACGGTCGAAGGCAACCCGAACCTGGTGTTCGGGCCGTGGAATGACCTCCCCAACGTGGGTGTTGTTCCGAACTCGCCGAAGGTGGAGGTGTACTACTCGCAGGAGCAGTACGAGGCCATCGCAGGAGCAGTCGCCTGCGGGTACGCGACTTTGCCAAGTTCGTATAGTTGAACGGGCTAGAGAGCGGACGAGGCCCCCGGCTTACGCTGGGGGCCTCTCTTGATCTGAGCCCTGCCAGAACGGATGTAGCTTCCGTTTGGCCGCCAGGTAAGCGTGGTGGGCTTCTTCTGGTGTGGCGTAGGTTCCGAGGCATCGCGTTTTGCCGTCGACGACGATGCGCGCCTGCCACCCCTTCCCGTTGGCGCTCACGCCCAACAAGCCAGTCCGGCTATCAGAACAGGCGCGGCTCCTGTTCTGCTGGTTCTGAGTCACGGTGGCTTCGCGTAGATTCGAGATCCAGTTGTCAGCCGGGGTCTCGTTCCGATGATCGAGGATGCCGGTCGGCCATACGCCGTAAACGTAGAACCAGGCGAGATGGTGCGCCTTGAATCGGGCCCCGTCGATCATGATCCGATGAAGACCATTATCCCGCCGCCCCCCAGCCGAGACTCCAACTCGGCGACCCTTGCCTCGCACCTTCCACCGGAACTCGCCGGTCTCGGGGTCGTAGTCGAGCAGTTCTCGCAGCCGCTCCACCGTCAGCGTAGGCTTCGGTTCCATCGGGCACCTCCAATGTCCGGTCGGTCCCCGGGCGTGAACAGCGCGCCGGGGACATCAGTCTACCGACCCGTCGTTGACGTAGGATCGCGTCGTGCTCCCCGATCCGTGTGATCCGATCGATCCGTGCTGCGACTGCCTGTACACAACGGTCCGCGCTCTCGTCGATGCCGCCGCCGACGCCGTCGAAGCCTGCATCGGTGAAACCTGCCCCGAGTTCGGCCGGTACGTGTCGATCGCTGAACCACAGAACTTCGGTGATTTCGTCGCGGGCTGGACCGGCCCGAAAACTCCGATCGCTTCCCGGGCCACGACACCAGGAGCGAAACAGTTCTTCGTCCCGAAGATGGTGACGACCATCAACATCCGTCTCGTCGAGGAGGGCTTCCCGACATTGAAGGCTGTCGGCGGCGGAATCATGAAGCCCGACTTCGAAGCCCTCGACTACGCCGCACTCCACTTCTATTCCCATGCCGAAGTGGCGCACCGCGCCATGCTGAACGTGATGCGTCCGGCGTGTACTCGAGGCTGCGAAACCATCCAGTTCGTTTCCGACGAGGCGGCAGTGCCGCAATCGAAATGGGTCGCATGGAACTGGCAGTTCCGGGCGACCCTGAATCTGTAATGGCCGGCTTCGCGTTCAACGCCCGCACGTCGATCGCCGGCGGCACTCAACGGCTGGCCCGCGCCATGGTCGAAGCATCGAAGCCGAAGCTGATCCGTGCCGCCGAAGCCACCGGGGAGGATTCGGTCGGCAGAATCCTCGGGATCATCGGCACCACCTACGGCCAACGCAAAGGTAAGGCTCGCTCGGAGCCCCTGTTCTCGTATGACGCCTACATCTACAAGATCAACCCGTCGGCGCGCGGTGTTGAACTCGTTTTCTCAGTGAAAGGCGACGACGCATTCATGAAGAAATTTGGCAGTCTCAACTACGGCTCGGTCGCCCACACCATCTCTCCGAGGGGCGGGCCGCTCGCCAACAAGGCGGACACCAGCAAGCGGCCGAAGGGGTTCTTCTCGAAGACAGCCGTCATCCACCCTGGCACCGCGGGGAGTGGTTTCTGGGAGCGTGGCATCGAGCAGGCGCTCGGCGGATTCGTCAGCCGTCTGTAGCTGTCACCATGACATGGTAGGAAGCGGTTACCATGTCAACCCAATGCCCGCCCCACCCATAAGAGTACGGCAACGATATGGAAGCCTCAAGGTCCTACTGCGGGTCAAGCGACCCGGAGCGAGAACACAGTGGGAATGCCGGTGTGATTGTGGGCGTCAGACTGTCGTCACGGATCAAAATCTCAAGTCGGGTCGGTCGCGCTCCTGTGGCTGCGGCCGACATCGGAGTCGCCTATCCAACAACCGAACCCACTACCGAACCCACGGCATGAGCGGAACACCGACCTACAACTCTTGGCAAGCGATGAAGAGTCGTTGCCTCAACCCAAAGAACAAGGACTGGAAGTACTACGGCGGTCGCGGCATCCACGTCTGTGACCGGTGGTTGGCCTCGTTCGAAAACTTCCTCGCCGACCTGGGACGCAGACCTGAGGGGTTGTCGCTGGATAGGCGAGACCCGGAGGGCGATTACGAACCAGCCAACTGTCGGTGGTCCACACCCACCGAACAACGATTGAACCAACGGCGACGTCAACCCCACTCCACCACCACAAGGATGTAATCCAATGGCTACCACAGTTCCCCGCAAGGCTTCCACGTCCGGCCGCGTCACGCCCGCGAAACGCAAGCCGAAGACGACCTACGACATCGACAGCGAAATGCTCGAGGAGTTCGGCGAAGAGGAAGACGTCGCCACCGTCGTATTCGGACCGATCTACGGCGAAGAGTACCTCCTGTTGAAAGAGATGAACTTCTTCGCGGTCTCCGGGCTCGGCGACATCGAGAACGACTCCGCCGCCCTTCAGCGCTACATGCTGTCGATGGTCCACCCCGACGACCGCAAACGGTTCCAGAGCGCAATGGCCTCACGTATCGCCCTCAACATCGACCGCCTCCTGTTCATCATGAAGCGCATGACCGAGGCGGTGGCGGACGGAAACCCTACGAACGGGTCGTCCGGATCCAATCGTTCTGCTCGCAGAGCGGGTGGGAAAGCGCTATCCGCGGGGAGCTGATCCTCGCCGGCCGCGACCCGGACAGGATTACGGTCGGTGATTATTGTGCGGTGGCCTGGGCTTACATGATGCGTCAGACGCCGATGATGTCCAACCCATTCCAGTACCGCGAAACGATGTGGAACCTCTTCGACGAAGGCACCCCACCACCACAGAAGTCGGGCGGACAGAAAGCCCTCCCTCGAGGCGGCGGAGGCATGACGGCCGCCGATCAGCGCAAACTCGACGACTTCAACGCCGAGATCGAACGCATCAAGGCGAAGCGTGCCTCATGATTGCGCACTTCTGGGTCACCCAGGCGTCGTAGAATCCTCCCGTGGCATTCAAGCGCGCTTCTCGGTATCCACCGCCGACAGCCGACCGGGTGCGCGAGGTGTTCGACTACGATCCCGACGTAGGGGTGTTCCAATGGCGGAAACGCCCCCACCCAGCCGCATGTCGCGTCCGGCCCGGCGGTCGCGCGGGCTGTGTTAATCCGAATGGGTACCGCGTGATCGAACTGGATGGGGTAAGTCGAAGGGGCCACCATCTGGCGTGGCTGTACATCTACGGTGTCTGGCCGTCCATCGATCTCGACCACCGCAACGGCCGCAGAGACGATAATCGGATCGCCAATCTGCGCGAAGACCCCGACACGCAGAACGCACAGAACCAACATAGCCCTCAACGAGGCAACAAGGCGGGGTACCTCGGCGTCGCCCCGAACGGCAATCGGTGGCAGGCGAAGATCGTCGTCGATCACCAGAAGTACTACCTCGGCGCCTTCGCCACACCGGAGGAAGCTTCTACCGCCTACCTCGCCGCCAAGAACGCACTGCATCCATTCTGGGATCGAGTGGAATAACCATGGCATCCTTCGGAGGAGGTGGCGACGGAGAAATCACCGTTGACATCAACGCGAATGCGGAGCCCGGCGCCAAACAAGTCGAGGACGCATTCTCCGACGCGCTAGCTCAAGCGATGAACGACCCCCGGGTCCGCAAAGCCGTCACGAGTCTCGTCGCGGGCATCATCAAAGAACTCGGCAAGATCCCGAAGACGACAAACAAGGCCTTCGACGAAACCGTCAAGCAGGCCAACCGGGCTGCGAAGGCGATGACCGACGCGTTCAAAAAGGTCGGCAAGGCCGCGACGGACGCCACCAAGTTCCCGTCGGGCACGAACCGGTCGTTCAACGTTCTCGCCGAACAGATCTCTGCGATGGCGAACAACATGGAGGACCTGTCCGAGGCGACCCGAGTGCAGCGCGACCTCCTCAAAGATCTCGCCACGTCGGCCCGCACCGCGACCCGTTCTCAGGATCAGCAGAACCGTGACCGTCTCCAAGCCGAAGCTCAGATCCAGCGCACCGTCATCTCCAACCAGCAGGCACAGTCCGCCGCCCTGCGGGCCTCGTCGGCGCAGCGCGTCGCCCTCCTGAAAGCCTTCTCGAAACAGGCCCTCCAGATCGAACGGTCACTCACCCGCGTCTTCGAACTGACCTGGAAATCTGCGGAGCGCGCCGTGCGCGGCTTCGTCAACATAGCCGGAACCACTCTGCGCGGGCTCGGCCGGACGGTTTCCACGATCTTCTCGGGACTCGGCCGGACGGTCTCCACCTTCGCCACGGGAGCCAACCGCGCTTTGGCGACGATCGGCCGCGGCATCACGTCGTCGTTGGGCGCTGTGTCCCGTGCCATCTCGTCGGCGCTGAGCCGCGACGAACGCGCCTACCAGACCAGCATGAGCCGACGCGAACGCGCTCTCACCGCAAGTCTCAGCCGACAAGCACAGGCTCAGCAGCGATTCCAAGCTCAACAGCAGTCCGGCATCCTCGGCGGCCTCGGGCTGGCCGGTGCCGCCGGCGGGCTCAGCCTCGGTGCGTTACTCACGTCCGGCTTCACTCGCGCCGGGCAGGAAGAGTCGCTGGAACTCCAGTTCACCACCCTGCTTCAGTCGGGCCCCAAGGCGACGGCAATGCTTCAGCAGATCTCCGACTACGCCCGTACCACCCGCTTCGACTTCACCGAGGTCGCAGGATCAGTCGCCCAACTCACCGCGGCGTTCGGAGATGCCGACCGCGCCTTCGACACCGTCACCTTCCTTTCGGATCTCGTCTCTTTGACCGGTGGCGGAACACAGCAGTTCGCCGCGGCCCGCCTCGCCTTCAGCCAGATCGCCGCCTCCGGCCGCCTCGAAGGCCAAGAACTCAACCAGCTCCTCGAATCCATCCCCGGCGTCCCACTCGTCTCGATTCTCGCCGACCGGTTCTTCGGTGGCGACCAGGCCGCATTCCAAAAGGCCCGACGCGACGGCGACCTCGGTGGTGCGATCACCGCCGACGCCTTCTTCGAAGCCCTCCAGGAAGGCGCCGCGGCAAGGTTCCCAGAACTCGAAGGCTTCTCCCAAAAAGTCGGTCAATCACTCGGCGGCCTGGCCGACAACCTTCGTGAGAACTTCGCGATCTTCGGCGCCGAAATCATCGGGCTCGTCGAAGGCCCGCTGAAGCGAGGGATGGGCGCCCTCAACCAGTTCCTCTCCGCGGCCGGAGGATTCATCTCGGGTTCGATGTTCTCGAGGGACCGCGGGAAGAACCCGTTCGCCGACCTGGCAGCGACCGACCCGAACGCCGAAGTCAACATCCTTGATCTGCCCCCCGCCGCCCAGGAAGTCCTCCGCGCCCAGTTTGGATTCACCGACGAGAACTTCGTCTCCGCCGAAGACGCCGCCGAAATCTGGGAGAACTTCACTCCTCCCGCAGAAACCAACGAACGGCTGAAGCAGTTCCGCGACTCCCTCGGGGATGCGGCCAAAGCCATCGGTGGCGTCCTCGCCCTCGCCGGCGGATTCAAGATCCTCCGCCTCGCTCTCATCGCTCTCACGAGCCCGCTGGGTCTGACGGTGCTCGCCGCAGGCGGCCTCGGCGCGTTGTTCGGACGCATCCGGGACAGCTCCCTGCGTCTTCGCGGGGCCCTCGCCGGATTGAAGCCAGCGTTCGCCGGGCTCGGCGAAGCGGTTCGCGGTCTACTCGAATTCGTCGGCGGCATCGCGAGCAGCGCCATCTTCGGGAATCAGAACTTCTTCAAGTCCCTCGGCGACCGCGTCGCCGGATTCGTCCAAAGCCTGCGACGCGGAATCGTCAGTCTCACCAACTGGGTGAAGATGTTCGAATTCTTCCTCCGCATCGGCGAAGGCGGCCGGTTCCTCGCCGACACTTTGCAGGACATCGGCCGAGCCATCGGCGACTTCTCCGAAAGCATCGTGACAAGCCTGTTCGGCATCGAACCCGGCGAAGCCATGTTCGCCGAGGCCCGCGGCGGCAACGACTTCCTCAACCTCCTCGAAACCACATTCCTCGGCCCATTCGTCGAGTTCTTCCGCGGCCCGTTCGCCAATGCGATCGAAGGCATTGGCGGGTTCGGCGGCGACATTTTCTCGGCGATCTTCGGTGGCGGTGGGGCAGGCGCGGGCAAAGCTACGGCCGACCAGAGCGTCGGAACCCGCGTCCTGAACGTCCTCGAGCAAACCTTCCTGGGTCCCATCACCGAATTCTTCCGCGGTCCGTTCGCCGATCTCGTCGAAACGATCGGCGGCGGCATCGCCGACTTCGGCGGGTTCCTCGGCGACATCTTCAACGCCCTCTTCGGTGACGACCCGGGCGGAGTTGGGACACGAATCCTCAACGTCCTCGAAGACACATTCCTCGGACCCATCGTCCGGTTCTTCCGCGGGCCGTTCGCGAACGGCGTGTCGAACGTCGTCGGATTCATCGGGGACGTCATCGGCACCATCGCCGCCGCCATCCAAACCGGCCTCACCCTGATCGAGCCGTTGACCGACGCGATCGGCAATGCGATCCAAGGACTGTTTGGTGGGAACGACACCGAAGGTAAGTCACTCGGTGCCGATGGTGGCGGCGTCGATCTTGGTGGAATCTGGGACGGCCTGACGACATCCCTCGGCAACATCACCGAGGAAGTCGGCGACGCCCTCGGACCGGTATGGGACGCAATCACCGCCTGGTTCGCCAGCACGTTCAGCTCGGCGAATGTCATCGGTGTCGCGAAGGACATCGGCAACATCATTCGCGAGGTCGGACGCGTCCTCGGACTGTTCGTCTCCGACCCCCGCTTTGTCATCGCACTCGCCGTCACCGCGGCCGCATTGCTAGCGGCTATCGGTGCCGCCCTCCTCGGCGTCTTCGAAGGCATCGCCGAAAACGCCGACGAATGGGGCAACATCCTCCTCGACGGTCTTGGCGTCGCGTTCGACTTCATCAAGACCGAAGGACCCGGCCTCCTCACGGACGCCATCGGAGCGATTCTCTCCGACCCGGCGGTCGGGCTCACTGTCGCAGTCGGCGCGCTCATCATTGGGACGTCCGCCGGTCGAGGACTCCTCGGTGGCCTCGTCGGCATCTTCCGTAACCGCACCGAATCGGCGAAGCTGAAGAACGCTGTCACCTCTGGCATCGCCCAGGCTGGACTCGGCGGCGCAGTGACCGACGGCATCGCCCAGACGAAACTGTCTGCCCAAATCCCCGTTCGCTTCCGCGATCAGTTGGCAACCGTCGGCCGTTCGATCGGTAGCGCTGTCGTTGGCGGCCTCATCGCCTTTGAAGCAGGCAACCTTGCTGGTCAGAGCGGCAGCTTCGGCGGACTCGTTCTGGGACTCCTTACGGGCGGCGCGACAGGCGCGGCCATTGGCACGTCGATCGCTCCCGGTGTCGGCACAGCAATCGGAGCGGTTCTCGGCACCGCAGTGGCGGGACTCGGTGCCCTGTTCGGATCGCAGGCCCGAGAAGCCGAGAAGGCTGCCGAGAAAGTTTCGACCTACGTCGACGCGTTGCGTGACCTCAGCGGCATCGAAATCGGTCAAGGTATCTCAGAGCTCATCCTCAACAGCCTCAGCGAGGCCGGACCCGACGCATTCGCGGCGTGGGGCGACGCGCTCGTGAACATGGCCGACTTCGACTTCGTCGCGTTCGGCGATCGCCTGACCGAAGGAATCTCCACTCCAGCCGACGAAGCCACCCGCTTCCTCCAAGGCCTCGCGGACGAGGCTGCCGCGCTCGACGACGTCGGATTGACCGGAGCACAGTTCGAGGATTTCATCGCGCTCGTCGACGAACTTGGACTCAACCTCGCCGAGATCGGCGATCTCGATCCACAAAGGCTGCTCGATCTCGGTATGGACCAATCCCAGATTGACCTGTTGAACCGCGGTAACGAAATCCTCGGACTCCTCGGCATCACCGAGGGCGACCTCGCCAACATCCACGGAGTGCTCGCTGGCGAATCCGACGCCGTCGCGAAAGCGCTCGCTCAGATTGGTCTGGATGCCGAGCTGGCTACCACCGACGTGAAGAAGTTGAACGACACCGACGTGTCCGCAATCAAGGGTGCTGTCGGTGACGTCGTGGTCCCTCTCGACGACTTGAAGGATGCCGCCAATGACGCGCAGGCCGCCCTCGAAGATCTTCTCAACATCGGCAGCTACGGAGGATCGTTCCAGGCGCTCGCCGACGAATTCGCTCTCGGGCTACCCAACGTCAACGAACAGATCCTCAGCGCCCTCGAAGGCGTCGCCCCCGCAGATCAGGCCGCCGCGATCCGTCAGGCCGTCGGACCGTTCCGCGACAGCATCGCCGATCTGTTCGGCCAGGCCGTCGACGAAGGCCTCGTCACGAACGGCGCCGAAATGGATTCGTTCCTCAACGGGCTACGTCAGCAGATCGTCGACGCCGACCTCACCCCCGAAGCCGAACTCCTCATGCTCGAAGCCGTCAACGCCCTCGACACCCCCGAAGCCAGAGCCCTCGTCAAGGAGAAGGCACAGGCAGTCATGCTGGCTGTCGCGGCCGAATTAGGCACGGCGGGCACCGAAGGCAAAGGCAGATTCATGGAAATCGGCGCCCAAGCCGCAGACGACGTTCTCGCCGGGGCTGTCGCCGGAGCAGGGGGCGGGACCTATCCGCAGGCCCGTGAAATCGGCACGAAGATTGCTGGAGGCATCGCCGAAGGCATCTCCTCCTCGAAGGAAGTCGCGAACGCCATCACAGCAAGCGTGACCGGCACCACGAAGACCAGAGCGAAATCTCCGAGTTCGGTTGGCGTCACCGTCGACGACCGCGGCATCGCCCAAGCCCGCGACGTCACATCCAGAATCGTCGCCACCTTGATCGCCGGCGCGGTCCAGGCGTTGCGTGCCGCGACCGCTATCGGGTCAGCTATCACGGCCGGCATCACCGGCGGCAGCAGCGGAGCCGCATCGGCCGCCGCCCGGCCCGCCGCGGCGGCTGTCAGCGCGGTCAGGGTGTACAACATCGCGATGTACAGCGCCGGCGCGAACCTGACGAACGCCATGGCGCAAGGCATCAGCTCGCAAGCCGGACAGGCCGCGAACGCCGCCGCTAATGTCGCGGCGATCGTCGCTGCGGCGGCACGGGCGAAACTGAAGATCCGCTCACCATCACAGGTGTTCTTCGACATCGGCACCCAGATCGGCCAAGGCTTCGTCCAGGGCATCCAGGACGCCGAAGGAGACATGGCTCAAGCAATGGGCGACGCCATCGAAGGAGCCATCGCGAAAGGCACCGAACGTGCCGGTGAAGCAATGCGGAAAGCCCAGGTCGGCTCCGCCATCTTCGGCGCGCTCACCCCGTCGTTGATTCCAGGAGGAACATCGCTGTCGGCGTCCAGTCAGCGGGTGATCCAGGAGTATCAGCGGGCGCAAGGAATCTACGGCCAGTTCCGATCGGCGGCAAGCGAATCACTCGGGTCGCGCACGGCAGGCGGTCTGGAGAAGGCCCAGGTCGGCATCAACCTCGCCCTCCTCCAATTCCAGGATGCGTTCACTTCGATCGCCCAGGAATGGAACGATGCCTGGCATCTACGGGCAGGCACCAACAACGAAGGTGTCGCCCAACCGCTATCGCTGCGTCAGCAGAACATCCTCGCCACCGGACCGGCCGCCCTCAGCCAAGGCACGTTCGCCGGTTCCGCGAACCGCGAAGCCCTCGCGTCCGCCATCGCGAGCATCACCGAATGGGGCCGCGCTGCGCTAGAAGCGGGCAGCAGCGCCGGTGGAGTCACCGACACCATGAACGCCTATGTCAACGCGCTTCGCAACCAGGCCGCCAGCCTCGGCTTCAACGTCGCCCAAGTCGACGAAGTCATCGCCGCCTACGGTGTGTCGAGCGCCGCCCTTGCTCAATGGCGCCAGCAGTTGACCGCCCTCGACTTCTCGGCGGAAGGACTCGCCAACAACGCCCTGATCCTCGAACAGCTCGAGTCGATCCGCGGCTTCGCCACCGAAATGCTCGAGGCCGGTCAAAGCGCCGACCAGGTCGTCTCGAATCTCCGTGGCTTCCGCGACAACCTCGTCAACTCGGCGATCGCCTTCGGATTTAACGCCACCCAGATCGCCGCCCTCGTCGAACAGGTCGGCCTGTCCGACACCGCTCTCGCCAATTTCATCCAGCAGATCCGAGATTTCGAAGCCGCCGCCGCCGGTGCCGCGGCGGCGTTGCCGGGCGCCAACGACCAGGCCCCGCGCCCCACTATCGAAAACCTGAATCTGGTGGTGCCGTACGGCGATCCAGAGGCAATCGGTTTGGCTGTGCTGAACCGCGTGGCCTTCGAGACTCTCGGCGGATGAACTAGGATCCCGACCAATGCCGTTGCCTCCGTCCGTCTCGACCGGGACCGTAACAGGGACCTATACGCTGGTAGACGGCACTGCTGCACAAGGGCGGGTGTCGTTCACCCCTTCGGTCCGTTATCTGCTGGACGCCTCCGACAACGTCATTCTGCTCCCCGAGTCCATGGACGCGGACCTGGATGTAGACGGGTCGTTCTCGATCGAACTCGTCGCCACCGACGACCCTGATCTGAATCCGGTCGACTGGACTTGGCGTGTCGACGTCGCCACGAAACGCGGCGGGGCACGCGTCCACTACTCGTTCTTCATGAACCTGGCGTCCGGGTCCACTGTTGACCTGGCCGACGTCACCCCGGTCGCAGAATTCGAAGGAACCCCTGTCGTCGTCGGACCTCCCGGCCCCCCAGGATCAGGCGCACTAGCAGCAACCGGCCCAGAGACGATCGCGGGCGTTCTCACCACGAAATGGGTCAACCCCGCCGGACTAGCAGCCATCCCCGGCGACATATCGATGGACCCGGGCGTCGGATGGGTGTTGGAGAACATCCCTTCTCCTGCGGTGACCAGCGCGGCGGCTGATGCCGCCGACATGGCGGCAGGGACAGCGACAGACAGGATCGTCACTCCAGCCAATCTGCCGTTTGTTGTCGTGGAGCCATCCGGCGGCGATGACACGGCAGCCATTCAGGCTGCCGCCGATTCGCTTGCGCCAGGTGGGACCCTCGTTTTCAGGGAGGGAGAGTACTCGACATCGGACACCCTGACGTTCGGCAACATCAACGTCCAGATGTCGATGACCGCGCTCTACGTCACGCAGATCACCTACAGCGGCACCGGCACGGCGGTGGAGATATCGGGGGCGAACGGCTGCGACATTCGGCTGGCCATCCACCGCGCCTCGCGACTATGGGATTCGACCGATTCGACGTCGAAGGGCGTTGTCATCGAGAACACCTACCACGCCCGCTTCCATCTGGACATCCGTGAGTTCTGCGCCGGACTCACGCTGCATGGCGATGCGGCCGGAGTGTCGTACAACATATTCGACCTTGAGGTGCTCGACAACAAGACCGGCGTGAAGTTCGAGCAGGTCAACAGCGGCTGGACCAACCAAAACGAGTTCCACGGACGCGTCGCGTTCTTCTCCGGAGCCGCCAGCTACGTCGGCACGGTGATGGTCGACAACACAGCGCAGTCGAACGGCAACACCTGGATGTGCTTCGGGTTTGAAGGCTCCAGCCAGGAAACAACTCTGCTCGAAGGCGGCGACGCCAACGTTTACGTCGGCTGCCGTTGGGAGGCGAACCCCGACGGCTCGATCCAATTCCTGGCGGGCTCGTCGGCCAACAAGATCATCGGCGGCTATGACCTGGTTGGCAGCGCCAAAATATCCGACCTCGGGACATACAACGATGTGGACACCTTCTCATACGTGAAGTATTCGTTCGGTCAGACCTCATTCAACGACAAAGGCATGGTGTTGAAGGGCGAGGTTGGCAACCCGGTCGTGCAAACCGTGATGCAAGGCGCCGAAACACAGATCGAAACATTCGCGAACGGCGATGTTGTCTGGTACGTCCCGGCGGGCAAGGAGTCCGACGCCACGCAGATCATGAAGGCCGACGCCAACATCCGCGGGTTCGTGTTCGGAGTTGCCGGCACCCCAGATGTTGCCCGGGTCTACTGCTACAACGCTCAATTCCTCGGCATCAAGGGTCACATCGCCTTCTCGGCCGACAACACGTACGACATCGGTATTGCCGGGGTTCGACCCCGGGACATCACACTTGGTCGCAACGCCAACATCGGAGGCGCGCTAAACCACGACGGCACGACTGCCGGGTTCTACGGCGCGACTCCCGTCGTGAAGGCCGCGAGCCCGGGCGTAGCGGCTGGCACTGACGCCACCGTGATCAACGCCATCATCACCGCCCTTCGCAACCTTGGACTCGTCACGTGAGCCAGCACCTACCGCCGGGGCTTCGCCGGGACACCGATGACTGTGGTTCCGGGCTCGACGTCGCGTGTCACGACGGCTCCCGCCCCAACACGAGCACCGGCGCCGATGGCCAGTCCGGGGAGTACTTGCGCCCCTGTGCCGAACTCAACCTCATCGCCAATCGTCACATTTCCGGACACGTTGACGCCGGGGGCCAAAGTCACGTAGTCGCCGATCACGCAGTCGTGGCCAATCGTCGCTCCGAGGTTCACATGCAGATGACGACCGGCGACGATGTTCGTCGTGAGCGCCGCATGCGCACACACCACCGCCCCAGCGCCGAGATCGACACTCCGACCGATCGCTGCCGTCGAATGCATGACCATCGGGTACGGCAACCTGCCCAGCCCCAACGCGCGCTCGTCGATCAGGCGACGCGTCGCCGGATTCCCGACGCCGATCAGGTAGGTGCATCGCAGTTTGGTGAGCATCTGGAGTCCGCCGAGTACTCGCTCACCCAGGGCGGCGACCTTGGCCAGGTCGGGGGTGCCGTCGTCGACGAAGCAGGCGAACATGTGGTCCGTTCGATCGTCACGCTCAACGGTCGCGATCGGCGACGCGTCGATCACGTCAAGTATTTCTCGGCCGAATCCGCCCGCTCCGATGATCACGATTCCCATCGGCCGAGTCTCGCACACGACCCCTCAGTACCGGACAACACCAATTCTCCAGCATCGGGGACGCCATGAATCAGCGTTACCCCGAGCGATCTCATCGCCCACGACTCACGGCGAGGTTAGGCTCGCGCAGTGGGCGTACACCATAACTACCTGCTGCTCAAGAGCGGCAGCAGCGTCCTCGAGATCATCAACTGGGCACGGACCGGCGCATACCTGTCGGACCCCGACCTCGCGATCGACGGCATCTCGCCGTGTGACGTTCTGTACGACGCCTGCGAAACATATTCGTGGGTGCCGTTCGACGAACTGAACCAGTGGTGTCCAGACACATGGGAACATCTCGACTTCGTGTCACCCGATGCCGATCCGGCACCGTGGTACAACCCGAACTATCCGGAATCCGCTGAAGCCCTCGGGTTCTTCATCACCGACTGGACGGGGCTCGGCGAAGGACACGTGTCGCGTCCGTCGTCACCGATCGGTGGATACGGGGGTGGCGTACGACTCGGCCGCGCCTCCGCGGACGGACGAGTCATGAAGCTGAACTTCATTCTGTTCGCCCGATCCGAAGAAGCCATGATCTACCTGTTCGACTGGCTCGGAGCGACCCTGACCGGGGTGTGCGGCGGCTGCGCAGACGAATCACTTCTGATTCGACGCACCTGCGGCACGATGGACAACCCGTCGAAAGGGCTCGGAGAAATGCGGCGCGTCGGGGTAACAACAGGTCTCGAATGGATGGCCGACCTCGTGCCCCGCGGCTCCTGCTTCCTGCGCGCCGCGTCAGTCACGTTGACTGCTGGAGATCCCGCCATCTACCTGCCGGACACCGAAGTTCCGGCCACCGATGAAGACCGCGTCGCCGATCTGCCGACATGTTTCGATGATGTCACGATCAACCAGTCGCGTATCCCGTGCCGTCCCGGCTGCATCGAACTTGACGACACGTGCCGCACCATCCTCTCCTTCGAAGCGGACCCGATGGGGGCGATGGCCCCGATCGTCACCATGGTCAACGATCATGACGAAGGCACCGTCCCGATGCGCGCCATCGTGTACGCCGACCCGCTCGACATCGGCCATTCCCCGAATCCATGCGGTCTCGGCATCCTCGGCGAAATCTACGTCCGCCCCCTGCCGCCATGGTCGACAATGGTGTGGGACGTCGCAGGCAGAAGCGTCCTCTATCGCGACGTGACGACCGGCGTCCTCACCGAAACCTACGCATATCTCGACGAGAACGACCCCCCAGTCCCCCGCGATTTCACGTTGGGCTGCGGACATTTCCATCTCGTACTCGAACCCGGATCACTGTGCGGGCAGTGGGCGCTCGGCCAGTTCACATGGAACGGCATCGAATACGACGACCCCCACTACCCCGCAGTGACCATGCGACTCCAGGAACGGTTGGGTGGCGGGTGACGATCCGCGTCGTCTCGACGTCAGGATGGGTGTACGACGAAACACTGTCCTCCCACACCCTGACCATCCCGTTGGAAGCCGCGGCGCCCGGCGACGTCGCGTTCATCAAAACCGCCGCCTTCACATTGGCGGCCGACAACTTCGGTCACATCATCGCGCCGGACGGCTGGGAAACCCTGTGGACCCAAACCAGCACCGGCGGCTGGAACAGCTACATGACCGGCAGAATCACCGGCACCACCCAGAACATCATCCTGCAGCGAAACGAGAACACCCCGGCCCAGATCGGCTGGTGGGCGCAATCCATCGTCGTCCGCGGTGTCACCGACACCGATCCGTACTGGGAGTTCTGGAATGTGTTCCAAAACTTGCCGGTCAACGAATGGGATCTTCCCCCGATGGACGTCCTCGGCGACGACCGGCTCGTCATGCACTACCTGTACGTCCTGTGCAACAACGCCGTCGTCGGCTCCATCAACGCGACCGGCGGATGGAACCTCGACCGGCTGACAGTTCTCCCGATCAACGAAGGCTCCGTCGCCGGCGCGGTACTGACCCAGGAATCGAACGTCGACACCACTCTCGGCAAAGTGTCCGTCGACAGCCCCGCCGCGAACACCGCAGGTGTTGTCCTGTCGGCCACGCTAATCCCGAAACCCGAAACCACTCCTACGTTCGCGAACCCGCGTCGTCTGCGTCTCGGCTGCCCCGACTCGTACAACGTGTGGCTCACCGACTCCAGCTACCGCAACACCCTCGACAAAGTCGGCTGGACCAACCTGAACTGGAGCCGCTCCCTCGACGAAATCAGCACCGCCGGCGCACGCCTACCCGACCATCTCGGCGGCGCGTACTGTGTCGAGAAGTTCGGTGGCATCGAAACCTGGAAATTCGGTCTCCTCATCGAACGCAACGACCAACGAGTCTGGTCCGGTCCGATCACGTCGATCACGCGCGAAGAATCCGAGCTGGTCCTTGGAGCCTCAGACATCCTGGCCCGCACGATGAAACGTCCCGCGATCTACGCTAGCGAACCAGCCATCTACACCTCTGTTGATGCCGCGGTGTTGTTCACCGACATCATCAACGTTCACTCCGCGTCACCGTCCGACCCGTACCGTCTCCAAGCCCCCGAGGTGTATGTCGGAGTGTTCACCGACCGGACGCTCCGATGGCGGCAAGGCTCATACGCGTGGCCGCTGCTCGAAGAACTGATGGGTTCGAGCATCGACGCGTTCATGGTGCTCGACACCTTGTTCGTGTGGGACCCGCGACGCGGCTGGATGTTCGTCGACATCGACGACGGCGTAACACGTGTCCTTCCCGGCCCCTACAACTCGGCGTTCGACATGGAGTTCGGAACCTTCACCAACGCCGCGTTCACGACCCGCCCGAAATGGGCGATCTCCGGTGACGTCCAAACGAACTTCGTGATCTCGACGAGCGCCGACAGCGGCGAAGAAGGCTTCCGCCGCTACAAAGTTGCCGAAGACGTCCCGTCGCAAGCCGAAGTCGGCGTCCTATTCTACGTCGACGTTGACCCATTCGCGCAACCCGGTGGCGCAGAAATCGACCTGCCGGACTCCACCCTGCAACGCCGCGCAGACACCGTCCTCGCGTTGCGCCGCAAACCTCCGGCCGTCATCTCCGGCGGGATCCTGTCAGAGTCCGCGCCGGTCGACGTCAACAATTTGCTGCCCGGATCGATCTGGCGTCTCGACGTCCACGACTCCGGCTACCGCCAGCTCCTCCAAGCCGGAAGATTGAAGCGGGTCGAGGTGTCCGTCACCGCAGGCACCGACGGACTCGAAGAATCAGTCGCGCCAACGCTCTACCCTTTGGGCTGGGTGGAAGGAGCCTGACGTGTCGGATCGTAATCTTCGGGAACCGGGACGGGCCCACGTCCAACAAGTCCAGGCACTCAACGCCAAGACACGCAACCTTAGCCAACGCGCCTACTCGGGGGCGATGCGGTCCGTCCGCACCCCGGTCGTCGACACCGGCTCGACCTCCCCGACCGCCCTCATCTCGACCGAAGTGTCGGCCGGACGATGGGCGGTCGACACCCTCACCTACGCGAGCGCGACCCTCGTCGCGGGGCATGTCTTCTCAACTGACCTGGCGTTGATCAGCAACGAAACCGGAGCCGACCTCTCGAGTCTCCTCGGTCCCGGTCTATCGATCGGGATCTCTGTGCCGGTCACCGGATTCGTGTCGCTTCCCATACCGATGATGGGCGACTTCTCCGTGGATGAGGCCGTCACCGTCACGCTCCGGGCCTGGGGATCGACGACACTCGCAACATCCTGGATCTATCCCGGCCTGCGCTTGCTGCCGTTTTGATGACGACTGTGGAAGAATGAACCGATGGGACTCTGCACACCAGGTGCTTGTACATGTGCGATCCAATCCGAGTCCCTCCAGATCTCCGGCAACGGCTCGGCAGGAAACCCGTACAACCTGGAATCCACCGGGCTGACGATCGTCACGTCGGTGACGCGGCCGGGCTCGCCGTTCCTTGGGCAGCAGATCCTGGAGACCGACACGGACCGGATCTACTACTGGGATGGCTCGGACTGGCGGATCGAACGCGACCCGGAGCCCTACGCCGACTGCACTCTCGTCCCGGGGGTGACGACCGATTTCACCGCCGGAGTGCCGACTCTCTGGCATACGCTGCCCGACGTGGTGGCCCCTCCATGGGCGACGGTCGCACGAGCAACCGTCAGTCTGATTGGCTTCCACATCGTGACGAACCCGGCAAACTTCTCCATCTCTGTACAGCTTGACGGGGCCAACGCGACCATCAATGGCGGCCTTTACTATGGCGCAATCAGCGAAATTTCCGTCCGCACATCACTCTCCGGGAATGGCATCTGGGATGGCCTCACTCCGGGAGCCACGCTGACTCCAACACTGACGGCTAGTCGCGGCGGCGGCACTGGCGCTTTGCGATCCGACAGCAGCTGCTGGATCACCATGGATATCACTTGGGAGGAGAACTGATGGCTCTCTGCTCCACAGGTCAGTGCAATTGTGCGATTGAGTCCTCGTCACTGTCGATCTCCGGCAACGGCTCCGCCCTCAGCCCCTACATCTTCGAGGTCGCAACCAGCGTCGGGGACCGGTTGACGGATCTCGAAGCACGTGGTGATCGCCAAACCTACAACCCCTCAATCTCGGGGGCAGGATGGTCGTTCGGGTCGGGGTCGTTGGTCGAGGGCGAATATTGGGTGGATGGGCCGAACTCCGGTGATCTCGTCCACTTCCATATCGACATCACGTTCGGCACCGGGGCAACATTCGGTGCGGTCGAACCGCGCATCACTTCGCCGCCGATAGCGGAAGGCCCCTCGGCGTCTGCGACGCGAAGTCTGCCCCTGATCCTCATAGACATCATCGATGCTTCTGCGGGTCAGTCGGTGGCGGGCCGCGCCCAATTCACTCCGGCGGGTCAACTTCGGTTGGTTCTCCACGCCGTTACCGTCATCGGGGGAGGGAATTGGGTGAGCTATTCAGGAATTAGCAGCACCATTCCCTGGATCTGGACCATCGGCGACCAGATCCATATCGCCGGGTTCTACCCGCGGGCCTAGCCTTCCGGCGTATAGACACATCGGCGAACTACTATGACGTCATGACGCTCACGTACACGCACAATCGATCGGCGTGGGTGACGACCCGCCCGGTCACCGGGCCCGCGTTCAACTGGGCTGGCATCAACCTCATCGTCATTCACTACACCGCCGCCGACGACCTGATCGACGGCGACCCCGGCGAGAGCGCCGACCGTCTCGACGACTACATCCGCAGCGCCCACAACTCATATCTCAACGACCCGAACCGCGGGTACAGCCTCGGCTACAGCATCGCGGTCGACTGGCTTGGCGGCACGTGGGAGATCCGAGGCGACACGTTCAAGTGCGCGGCGAACCTCAACCTGAACGACCGTGCCATCGCGATTCTCGTGCTCGTCGACTGGCAGGACCCCGCCTCGAAGTTCGCCACCGCTGCGATCCAGAACCTGGTGTCACAGATCCGCGCGAAGGCACCCGGTGCGATCATCATCGGACACCGAGAGGGACCGCAATATCACCCGAAGGCCACGAAGACACGCTGCCCGGGTGACGGTGTGTTCGCCCAGCTGAAGGCTGGGGTGTTCGAGCCCGGCACGACGCCACCGGCGGACCCGCCGACCGACCCCGGCCCGACGACGAGCACTTACACCGTCGTCGCCGGCGACGGCTGGTTCGCGATCGGCCGCAAGACCGGCGTCGAGGTCGGTCCGCTCCTCGCCGTCAACGGCGCCTCGCTGTCTACGATGCTGCATCCCGGCCAGGTGTTGAAAGTCCCTGGCACCGCACCACAGCCAGGGACACCAACCGACTGGATCTCGAAGGGCATGGGATTCACATCCCCTGACGGTCAGCCGCTCATGAAGCGCGGCCAGGTTCACTCGGACACGATGTGGCTCCAGGCCGTCCTGTGCTCAATGCCCGGACCCGATGGCAACCCGATCTACAACCCGGCGTGGGTCGGTGGCGACTCGACGAACAACGGCACGGTCCGCAACGGGCAGCAGTATTTCGGTGACGCCACATTCAACTCCGTGAAGTTCTGGCAGAGCCACAACGGACTGACCGCGGACGGCGAGTTCGGGCCGGCGTCGTCGGCCCGAATGGTGGCGGTCCGAGGGAAGTGACATGGCGCTGAGAGGCGCGTCAGGCGATGAATGATGAGACAAGCGGCGCTGAACAGGAAGAGGATGACACGTGAACCAGCGCCGCGCCGTCGACCGGGAGCCATTCATCACGCCACGCAAAATGATCCAGTGGGCGCAGGCACTCTGTTTCGCGATGATCCCCGCCCTCGTCGCGTTACGACTCATCCAAGGCAACGAAGTGATGTCGTCCGACATCATGGCAATGACAACCCTCGCCGCGATCGGCACCGGTTCACACGCCGGATTGAAGTGGGCAGACCTGAAAGAGGAACGGCGGTCGGAACGGGAGCCCGACGATGAAATTAGTCCGCCGGCGAAGCGGCAGCCACGAGTCCAAGTCGTCCGAAGGCGGAGTGGAGACGACGACCAAGGACTCCTACGTCGACTCCGATACGTTCTCGCAGGTCACCCGCCGATTCTCCAATGCAACCCGATGGATGACCGTCACGCTCGCCATCTTCGGCGTGGGGCTGACCGCGGCGTTCTACCTTCGTGAGCGTGACGTCGATGAACTCAAACGCAACATCTGTGAGGCCGACGTCGCCGACGACCTTGGCGACCGCGCCTTATGGTTCGCTCTGTCGGCCGAGTTCCAGTTCGACCAGGAAATCATCGACACGATCACGGCGGTCCTGGATCGCGAGAAGCCTGAGGTGGATGTCGACGAAGTATGTGGGTGACGTGTGAGCCGCCTACGCACCATCATCGCTGTTGGCTGGCCCGTTCCCGCTGCCATCTTCATCTTCATCATCGGGCTCACCTTCGCGGGCCGGATGACCGACCTGGAAGACGCGGTTACCGACGGGTCGGTGGCGGATCAGGCGCAGAACCAGGTCATCGAACGGCTCACCGACGGCTACGACGTCCTCCAGGAGGAGTCGCCTGACGTCTCCGTGCCGACCCCCGCCGAGATCGTGGTGGATGCCGCCGAAGAGAACGACGTCCCTATCGAGCAAATCATGCCGGACACCTCGATGCCCCGACCGACCGAGCCCGAGCAGGCCGGACCCCCAACCGCGCAACCGGTCATCGTCACCGAAGTCCTCGACCTCGCCGAAGTCCGCGCCCTCGTCGAACCGATCGTCTTCGATGTCTGTGCCTCGAGCGACGTCTGCGACGGTCCCCCAGGATCGACCGGTGACACCGGCGGGACAGGAGGTCCCGGGCCATCCGGCGGAACTGGGGCCCCAGGTGTCGATGCTCCAGCGATCACCGACGAACAGCTCTCCGCCATCGTTGTCGCACATTGCTCACAGCCCGGCAACTGTGCCGGAATGCCCGGCGAGGACGGCGCCACCGGCGCGCAGGGAGCCACAGGCGAGCCCGGGCGACCTCCAACCGCCGAAGAGGTAGCCCAAGTCGTTCTGTCGTCGTGTGGGGCCGGCCAGTGTTTCACGCAAGCCCAGGTCGACGTCGCGATGGCCGCATGGTGTGGCGGCTCCGGCACCTGCGCCATTCCGGGGCCTCCGGGTCCGGAAGGTCAGCCCGGCGCGACGGGCCTACCCGGCGCGCCGGCGCGGGAAGTGATCGCAGTGAACTGCACGCAGCCGAACCCGATCGGCGAAATCACCTGCGAAGTCGTGTACGGCGACGCCGCATGAGAGTGGCCTTTGACGTGTTGGATGGTGGAGAATGACGGCATGAAAGCAAAGCTGTTCGCGGTCTTCGCCGCGGTGTTCCTTGGGATCGCCGCCCCGACGGTCGCCTTCGCCCAAGTTCCCGTCGACACTCCGATCGGCCCGGACTCGACGGCTGACTCACTGTTCAACCTCGATCCGTTCGTCGTCACGATGATCCTCGGGACATTGATCCCGGCGCTCGTCGCGCTCGTCACGAAAGCGAGCACTGCGGCCTGGCTCAAGAAGGTGCTCACCCTTGCGCTTTCCGCGGTCGCAGGGTTGGTCACGGTCGGCATGATCGACGGCGGCGGATCAGTGATATCAGTCGACTCCCTCAAGTCGGCGTTCCTGGCATTCCTCGCAGCGATCGGCTCGTACTTCGGCCTGGTCCGCAACAGCGAAGCTGAAACCAAACTTCAGGAGATCGGACCGGCGGACAGCCCGCCCGACTGATGCGTCTTGTCGCCGTCCTCGCCGTGGTCGGCTGCGGGCTGATCGCTTGGCTCGGCGGATTCTTCACCCCCCTCCCGCCAGGCGCCCGTTGGGAATAGCGGACGTCATCCCGGCACTCGCACCATCGGCTACCCTGTCAGGGTGCCTCCCACCTCCTCGAAGCGTCCCCTGCCGCCCGTGACTGTCCCACCGGCATCGAAGCCCGGTGGGATGCCGTCCACGAAGAACCGCGAGCTGCAAGGCCTGTTGATTGACTTGGGCTACTACAAGGGCCGAGTGAACGGGTACTACGGGAACGACATGCGCTCGAGTGTGTCCCTACTCCAGCAGCAGCTCATCAAAGACGGGTTCTACGACGGGGCGCCGAACGGCAACTTCGACGTCGCCACCCGTACCGCGCTGCTCGCCGACCCGAACATCCCAACCACCACGTGATTCGGATTTTAGGCTTCCAGCTGGGGTATGCGCCGTATGCCCGCGTGGGCTCCTTAACTCTGACATCCCTACATCCCCATGAGTAGGATGAATGTCCCGGCCACGCGTGAACGTGCCGGGACCGACCAGACACAACGGAGGTGTCCGATGCCCACGAAGCCTACGCTCACAGTGGAGCGCCTGCGGGAGGTCCTCGACTACGACCCCGACACTGGCGTGTTCCGCTGGAAGATCCGAGTGGCGATCAAGATCAGAATTGGCGACGTGGCCGGCACTCCCCTGTGTAGCGGGTATTGGGCCATCAAGATAGACGGCAAGTCCTATCGAGCACATCGCCTCGGCTGGGCGCATTTCTACGGGACGTGGCCGGAGCATGGTGTTGATCACATCAACCGCTGCAAACTGGATAATCGAATCACCAATCTACGCCCCGCAACCCAGGCGCAGAACGCTCAGAATATCCAGGGTCCCAAGTCAAACAACAAGTCTGGTCTGCTGGGCGTCTACCCGAAGAAGAACCGTTGGGCCGCGTGCATTGGGCTGAATGGCGAATCCAAACATCTTGGAAGCTTTAGTACCCCAGAGGAGGCCGGTGCAGCGTACGAGACAGCAAAGCGTAATCTCCACCTGTTCTACGCAGAGGGAGCCACCTCATTCGCGTCTTAGCGTTCGTTCTTGGATATCCACCCCACGCCCGTGTCGGCAGTTGGATTGCGACGCACAGCTATCTCGCGGGGCTCGCCGCGGCTGGCCACAAAGTCATTGTGCAGGTTCCCGACCACATCAAGTCATACGACATCGACGGCGTCCACGTCGAACACCTCGGTTCCAACATGCGACCGAGGTTCGCCCGCACCGATGTCTGCATTTCGATCCACGGTGACGACGCCCGCCTCCATCGCGTCGCGATGACGGAACACGTCCCGTCGGTCCGGTTCGTTCATGGCACCCATGACACCATGTTCCACAACCTCGTGAAGCACGGCGAACCAACCCTCACCGTCTTCAACTCGTACAGTCTCGCCGAACACGTCGGCTACACCGGCGAACACATGGTGTGCCACCCCATCATCGATCCCACCAAATTCGCGACGACACCAGGCGATTCGATCACGCTCGTCAACTTGATCGAACCGAAGGGCTACCTCACGTTCGACGCCCTCGCCCGCTACCTCCCGAAGCGCCCCTTCCTCGGCGTCCGAGGCGGCTACGGCCCACAGCCGGAAGGCCAGGCCCGCAAGAACGTCACGATCATCAAGCCGACCGGCAACGTCCGCGACGACATCCTGGCGAAGACCCGCATTCTGTTGATGCCATCGGATCACGAAACCTGGGGGATGATCGGGATCGAAGCCATGTGTGCCGGAATTCCCGTGATCGCACACCCGACGCCAGGACTGAAGGAATCCCTCGGCAACGCCGGGCTCTTCGCAGACCGTGATGACCTCGACGCCTGGTTGGACATCATCGAAGACCTCGACAACCCCCGCAAATACGCGGCGGCATCGAAGCGGGCAAAGGCTCGAGCAGACCAACTCGCCAAGGACGACTCCTTGACGAGGTTCATCAAGCGGTTAGAGGAGATTGTCGGATGAGAGTCACCGTGATGTGCCCCTGGAGACCGACCCCTGATCGTCTCGCCGCGTTCCAAACGGTGCGGGACTGGTATCTCACCAACGCCCGCAACTGGTATTTCGGGACCGCTGACTCCGGCCACCCCGAGTTCTCGCGGGCCGGGTCCCGAAATACCTGCGTCCGGCTCGCAGAGAAGGAAGGGGCGGATGTCGTCGTCCTCAACGATGCCGACACGATCCCCGATTTGAAAGCGGTGACCGCGGCCGTGTTCGGGGCATTCGACGACGGGCTTCTCCATTTCGGGCTCGACACGATGCTGTACCTCACCGAGGAGGAGACCGCCGCCTACCACGCCGGGATCATGCCGACCCGGCAAGCCCTCCAACATGATTCGTCGGTCATCGCGATCAAGCCGACGTCGTACTGGGAGTGCGGCGGCCAGGACGAACGCTTCACCGGATATGGCGGAGAAGATGGAGCCCTAACCTCGGCGGCCACAGCGATCCTCGGGCGACCGCGGTGGCACACGGGGATGGCGCTGTCGCTTTACCACGACGGCGCCTGCCGCGACATCGGCAGCGAACGCTGGCAGCCGAACTCGGCGCTCAGCCAGCGCTACTACCACGCCCGCAACAACCCCGCAGCCATGCGGGCCATCATCGCCGAACGCGAACCGGAGAACCAGGATGCATGATGCCGCTCTCAAATTTGTAGCCGACTTCGCCGCCATCACTGGCCTCGAAACTGCTGACGTCGTCGCCGTCGACATCGGCGGCCGCGAGACGAACGGTCACGCCCGCTGGATCTTTCGGAACGCCCGCTGGACTGTTGTCGACGCAGCCGATGGGCCAGGCGTAGACATCGTCGCCGACGGTGCGACATGGCAACCCGATCAGCCGGTTCCTCTCGTCCTGTGCACCGAGCTGTTCGAGCACACACCCGCGATGAGGGAGATCCTCGCCAACATCTACGCGATGTTGGAGGATGGCGGGATGTGTGTTATGACGATGGCCGGACCCGGACGGGCGGTCCACGGGCTCTACCACGACGACCCACTCGTGCCCGGTCATTATGCCAACATCGAGCCGGACGAGCTGGAGTTCGCTCTGCAAACCGCGGGCTTCTCGGAGTGGGAAGTCGACCAGCTCGGAGAGGACGTGCGCGCATGGGCGAAGAAATAGATCCGGATGCGGCGAACCCGTGTCGTTCGATCCCGTGCCCACCGATGGAGGAGTTCCCCTTTGGCCAGGATTGGATCGCTCGCACGATCCGACAGACCCCGACAGAGTACGAGAAGCGCACGGGTCAGCTCGATCTCGGAGTTGACCAACGCCCACAGGACTTCGCTCGGAACCAGTTCACGTTCTACGCCGAGGGCCCCTACCACCTGCTCTCACCCGAGCAGCAGGCCAAGGTCCGCGCCGAGAACGCATCGTGGCACCGCGAGCAGCGTCGGCTGAAGGTCCGGACCCGCAAGTGCTACCGAGCGGTCAAGCAACGACTTCGGGACACCTGGGGCGTGTTGCTCCACGGGCTGCCGGAGCACGACTCGTGGTAAACGTGGAAGCTCTTATGGGTCGGCAGTTCGGCCGGTGGGTCGTCCAAAGCGATGGAGGGATAGTCAAGGGGAGGCGCCGACTGCTCGTTCTTTGTGAATGCGGGACGACCAAGAGTGTCTCTCTCTCGTCGCTTCAACGTGGAGATAGCTCCTCTTGTGGATGCCTGATGAGGGAACGGGGATCGGCGGCGAACCGAATCCACGGTCATCGCGGTAATCCGCGCGCCTCGGCCACGTACAACGCCTACCGGGCCATGCTGGGCCGGTGTCACAATCCCAATGATTCGGCCTTCCCTCGGTACGGAGGGCGAGGTGTCCAAGTTTGCGAGCAATGGCTGGGGATCGATGGGTTTGTCCGTTTCCTTCAGGACATCGGAGAACGGCCACCCGAGCCCCCGGGATGGAGTGGTCGGAAGTCCTATTGGTCGTTGGACCGAATCGACAACGACGGGAACTACCAACCCACCAATTGTCGATGGGCCGACCCGGTAACCCAGCGAGCCAACCAGAGGCGGGTCCTCAATCCCGCCACGTCCTGCCGTCGAGGGCATGAGTACACGTCGGAGAACACCTACGTGGCACCGAAGACTGGAGTACGTCATTGTCGAGCATGTCGCCGTTTGTGGATGGGGGACCATTCTTGAACACCGTCGCCACCTGCCTTCTCACCTCCATCGAGAATCCAATGTGCGTCGGGTGCTCGAACTACTCACCGGATGTCACGATCCTCCGCAAGTGGCTGGAGTCATTGATGGACTGCCACGCCGTGGTGATCCACGACGAACTGCCCGAGCATCACCAAGCAATTGGCCGGCAGTGGGCCCGAGTCCCCGTCGAGTTCGTCCAGGTCGAGTCGTCCGACACCAACCTGTTCTTCGCCCGCTGGGTTCACCTGCGCGTCTGGCTCGACAATCAGCCGGATGTCGACAAGGTGTTCATGACCGACGGCTCCGACGTCGTGATGAACCGCCCGCCGTGGCCGATGATGGAAGCCGACCATCTCTACGTCGGATCAGAGAACGACACGGTTGCCAACAAGTGGATCGTCGACAACCATCCGTCGATCAAGCCGATGGCGGAAGAGTTCCCTGATCGCGTGCTCCTCAACGCCGGGCTCCTCGGCGGCAGTCGGGCAGACGTCCTTGAGCTCCTGGACGACCTCATCGAGTACCCGATGGATGGCGGAGACCTGACCGATATGTCCACGTTCAACCGGGTCCTGCGCGAACCTCGATGGCGTGACCGATTCGTCACCGGCCCACTCGTCCACACCGAGTTCGGGAAGTGGGCGCCCAGCAATGGCAGCCCCTGGTCCCATAAGTAGTGGTAAGGTTATTAGTAATGAGTACAACCCGCCAGACCGACCCATCCGTCCGGTGCTCGATGGACGGATGCTCGATGATGGCCTACTGGCGTGGACTCTGTCGGCGTCACTACATCGCAGACCAATATCGAGACACCCCGATCCCAGCCGCAGAGCTGCTCATGGAGCAGCTGGCGAAGAAGATCGAGGTGTGGGATTGCGGCTGCTGGGTGTGGACCAAGGCGAAGTTCGCTAGGTCAAATCACGGCATGTTTGGATACAACGCTCTCGGCAAGAACTTCACTCACTACGTACACCGTTGGGTTTACGAGCATCTCATCGGGCCCGTCCCCGAGGGACTCGTACTCGACCACCTATGTCGCGTGGAGGCTTGTTGCAACCCGGATCATCTTGAGCCAGTGTCGAACGCCGAGAACATCCGCCGCGGCATCGGCCCCGACGGAGGGCTACGCCGTCATCAGCGAGCATGCAAACGTGGGCATCGTTTCAGCCCGGAGAACACGTATGTGTCGAAGCTTGGGTGGAGACACTGTAAGGTCTGTGCGCGCGACCGCCACCGACGTACCGCTAAACGGGCGCAGTGACTGTGGATAACATGTGGACATGGAGAGCCCTCGTCTGGTTGCGGTCGACGCTGACACGCTTGGCGATCTCCTCGCGCTCTGCGAGCGACTACTCTCGTATGTCATCGAGGACCAGCTTCACGATGCCGCGCATCTACGCGACGTCCCGATGGCGGTCACCGATGGACTCCGCGGCGCAGTCGCAGAGATCAGGGTTCGAGCATTGGTTTCGGCGTAGACAACGAGGAGGGCAGTAGCCATCGCTTGCGGCTGTAACAAAAAGGGCGCGCTGGCGAAGCTGAACGCCCAGTACGAAGATCTGGTCCGCAACGACCGGTCAATGGTGCTCCTCGGCGAGGACGATTATGCTTGCGAGTCGTATTCCGGCATCTTCCAGGGCACCCACTTCCATATCGTAGGGCGCGGCACCGAACACGAGAAGATCTTCCTGCGATCGGCCAGCCGGGAAGCCAAGCTCTACGCCAAGGAACATGGTGTCAAGGTCGGACGCCTCGTGAACGCACGGAGTCTCTGCGCCGAGCGTGTCGTGCAGCTCCTCGGTGCCTAGGCCCGCAGGTCGATGAGCGCCGTCACCAGTTGATAGGACTCGAGCCCGTCGAGGAGCCGCAACACCTGGGAATGCTCGAGCTGCGCCCACGACACGACGTCTCGACGAAGTAGGAACTGGGCGTATTCGATCCGTTCCTCGCGGGTGAGCCCGATTTCGTCGGCCAGGAGGAACAGTTTCTTGAGTTGCGGCGACTGTGGATTGCCACCACTTCCCATCCCAAGCATCTTACAATCTCAGATATATGGCTCGGTATGTGACCGCAGGGGACGCCAACATCGACCAACTCCCCCGCGCCTACACCAAGGGGCACAAGCCCGAGCCGATCGGCTACCGCGCCGGAGCACGATGCATATCCGAGAACCTCGTGGTGACGTCAGCACCGAAAGGTGGACGCCCGTCCATCTGGATCGTCGAGGACCACGAAACCTACATGGTCGGCGATGAACCAATCCTCGGCAGTGCCCTCACCGAGGTCGCGCTCGGTCACTGTTCGCTGTGCTCCGTCCAGTTTGACTGCGCAAGATTCGCTGTCGCCTGCGAAGAGGACTTCGGCACCCGCTCGATGCCGCTCGACGATCTGCTGTGGCTCCGCAAGCAACGCAACCCGGAGGCGATCATCCGCCGGGCCGAGGCCGACGGCCGGCCGATGCAGTTTGCTGTGAGGGACGCCCGCACCCGCTGACATGGTAGGACCACTAAGCTGACGCGATGGCAGCCACCATCCTCCAGAAGCCTCGCTACAACGGATCGATCTCCTACGCCAAGAACAAGGAGTTGATGTATCCGAACATCGAACGGGGCGTCGTGCTCATCATCGGCAAATCCCCGAAGTCGAAAGTGACGATCCTGTCGTTCGACTCCGGCAGCCGGCGCGGCGAACAGGTCGACGTCATGCAGAACGTGACAGTCACCGAAGAGAAAGGCAAGCTGCGTCTCAACGGCGAATCGTTGCGGGTGTCCCAAGAGTTCAAGGGGACGATCCCCACCGTCGTCGAGATCGTCCTCACTCTCAACGACAAATGCCGCGAATGTGGTAATCGGTGAACGTCTGGCTCGCCTTCCTACTGATCTCACTCGCCTCGGCCCGGCTGACTCGGCTGGTGTGCCTCGATGTCCTGTTCGACGAGCCCCGCAACTGGATCGTCGGCGGACTCCAAGACCCCGTCCAAGTGAAAACCCGGGAGCGCGACGGCTTCCGTTTCCGCCCACTCGCCGAACCCGAATACCACTCGCGAGGCAAGGTGGCGTACTGGTTGCGGAACAAGCTGGGCTACATGATCCAATGCGCGTATTGCGCCTCCGCGTATTGCACGGCCCTGGTCCTTTTCGGCTTCCGGATCTTCGTCGAACCCGTTCCCGCGCCAGTGCTGTGGTGGCTGGCGGCCTGGATGGTGGCGGTCGTCGTGCTCGAGATCACCGACGGCGAGTAACGTAGGCCCATGACGACTGATCTTCTGTCTCCCGTCGTCCTGGACGGCATGGAGGAGTTCCTCGGCATGATCTCGAAAGGGGTCGGACCGAAGAACGCAGCGATCGCCGTCGGCTGGAGCCTTCGCCAGCTCCGAGAACTACAGTCGGACGCCCAGTTCGTCGAAGTGATGGAAGCGGCCCGCGAGCAGCTCATCGAATCGATCGAAGAGAAGTCGGCGGCCATGGCGATCGCTGGAAACTGCGTAACACCCGATGTGCGCGTGCTCACCGAGGACTTGCAGTGGGTGGCGGCCGGCGACCTGCTGTTCGGGGAGCGACTCATTGGATTCGATGAGTATCGCCTAGAGGGGGAGAGAGCGCGGAGATATCGCATCGCTACGGTCCTATCGACAGGGCTGGATCGCCGCGAAGTGTGGCGACTCAGGTTCGCTGACGGCCAGTCAGTCCGCTGCACCCCCGATCACCCCTGGATAGTCACCCGCAACCGCCAACTTCAAGGCGGAGACAACCGTCTATTCTGGTTGACGCCGCCAGACATCGCTCAACGCCTCGCCACTGGAGGCCCCCGTCGCGGGCCTAGTTCGGCCTGGATCGTCAGACCGTTCGCTCCCTGGAGCACACCCCCGCGGGACTACGCGGCAGGGTTTCTCGCGGGGGCCTTCGACGCTGATGGCTCTATCTCAATGGGGTCGCTGCGGTGTTGGCCCACTGCCGAGTTTTCTCAGTATGCGAATCCCCTACTGGACGCCGTAAAGCAGGCCCTCGACGAGCACGGGTTTCCCTACAAGGAAGGGAGCCGGATGACCCCGAACAGCCGACTGTCGTCGATTAGTTACCTGAGGCTGAAGGATCGCTGGCAAACCCTACGGTTCCTTGGGCAGATGCGCCCCCCGCGTCTACTAGATAACTGGTTGACGCGGGGCGCGGTTGAGGGCAGGACGTTCAGCCGTCTCGGAGAAGAGAGCCTCCGAGAGGTGGTATCGGCAGAGCCAGACGGAGAGGCCGAGATCTGCACCCTCGCGACATCGACCGGCACATTCCTGACGGAATACGGCGCGACTCACAACACGCCGATGATCCAAATGTGGCTTTACTGTCACGGCCAAGACAGAGGGTGGCGTCCACCGACACACCGCGTCAACGTCAGTCACCAGGGCACACCAGCCGCAGAACGGGTGCTTGCCGTCACGAGTGCAGCGCTCGAACTGATGGCGAAACACGGCCACCAGGCGCTTGCTCTCGGTGGGCCGCTCGACAAGATGGAGGACGTCGTCGACGCCGAGGTAGTCGATGACTAACCCCGACATCGAACATCTCCGCAAGGTCGGCTCACCGCTCCGACTTGCACAAACGCTTGCCCCACATCTCTACGGCCCCCGGTCGACATACCAGGCCGACCCATGGCTGCGGATGTGTGAAGGTCGGATCATGGACGCGGTCAGTGACCGTGAAAACCAGCGGTTCTTGAAGATCAACGCTCCGCCACAATCGGGAAAAGCAGCCTGGTCGAGCTGTTCACTCCTCTCTGGGTGCTCGGCCATTGGCCTGATACCAGAGTCATCCTGATCGCCTACTCCGACGACCTCGCGATCCGCTCCGGCGCGCTCGTGCGGGACATCTTCATGAAGTGGGGCCCCGAGTTCTTCGGCCAGACCGTCGACGCGAACTACGAGTCGAAACAGGAATGGCGTCTGGCTGGACACCAAGGTGGGATGTTGTCCGTCGGGATCGGCTCGCGAATTTCAGGTATGCCAGGAGATTTGGTCGTACTCGGCGACCTAATCAAGGGCATGGAGGAAGCCGGCTCAACGAAGACGAAGGAAACGCACTGGGCAGAGTTTCACGGCGCCATCCTGCCTCGCCTACAACCCGGCGGCACGATGCTCCTCGGGGCTACCCGATTTGCGGACGACGACATGTCCGGCCGCATCGACGCCCAGGCGAAAGATCCTGAGTACGACGGAGACCGCTGGGAATCCCTCGTGTTCAAGGCGATCGCCGAGCCCGACTTCGACGAAGACAACCCGGACGACCCGGAGTGGCGCGACCTCCTCGGCCGCAAACGCGGTGAACCCCTGAAGACGCGGTTCTCGAAGTCAGGCGAAGAGGAAGACCCGGAGCGCTGGCACGACTCGTTCTTCTACCGGCGCAAGCGCACGACCGTTCCGTTCATCTTCTCCGTCGTGTACGAACAGGAGCCCACCTCGCCGACGGGCGGTATGTTCCCCCCGGATAAATGGGCGTGGTACGACCCGGACGACAAGCCGTGGATGCAGTCCCGCCGACGAGCCTGGGACCTCGCGGCCTCAGAAGGTGGCGGCGACTACAGCGTCGGCGGGCTCGTCACGAAAGACATCGACGACGTCTTTTATGTGCAGGACATCACCCGATTCCAGAAGGGCGCGAACGAAGTGATGGACGAAGTCAAGGTGACTGCGTTCACCGACGGAGTGTCGGTCCCCGTGCTCATCGAGGGCTCCAGGAATGGAGACGGCCTAGCCGTGATCGCCTTCTACCAGAAGGAACTGAAGAACTACACCGTCACCATGGCGCGCGCCGAAGGCTCGAAGGAGGAGCGGGCCCGGCCGTACTCGACACTCATGCAACAGGGACGAGTGAGACTTCCCCGCGGCAAGGATGGCAAGTCACCGGACTGGGTTGCGCCGTTCATCGACGAACATCGCAAGATGATGGGCGACGGCCGCAAGGGAAGGAATGACGACATGATCGATGTTACTGCGCATGCCATCAACGACATGCTCGACTCGAGCGTCGTCGAAATGTTGATCCCCGACCTCCACCTACGAGGCCGCGGGTCACGCGCCTCGGTGGTCCTCGGCGACTCCAACGACGTCATGTCCGCCGACGAGCCAGCCGGCGTGATCTGACGGATCGGGGAACAAGTCGGGTAGGTCGGCCGGGCATTCAGCCTGCGGACGCCACCACGTGATGACACCGAGCGTTGAGTGATGTTCCTGGATTGGCACGAAGAAGACCGGATCTTGATCGGCGACAGGATACAGCGACCATTTGGCGCCTTGCGGCCACACCATCAGCACGAGCCCAAAGCTGCCGACCTGAGGCTCGCCCCTCAACGCTGGGTGCATCGTGACCTGATTGAGGGCAGTAATGATTTTCTTGAGAGCCTTTCGCGAGGCCGGGACCCCATCCCGGGCATTGCTGGTCTTGCGATGCCTTCCAGACGAGGCGTAGAACACGTTGTTCTCCATCCGTTCCGCCAGAGTTTTCCAGCCGATCGCCGGCATCGCCACGGCGTGCCCAGCCTTCGTCCGTTCGCGGTTGGCGATGAGGTGCTGCTTGTGCCGCGCCGTACCCCAATGGCGAGCGGCGTTGAGCTGCGCGTACGACAAAACGACGATCACTCAAAATCCTGTTCGGCGAGGCTGAGAACTTCCTCAGCGAGGATGATCACGTCGGCCGGTTCCGCGGCGGCCAGATCGATGATGCTGGCATGTCCCGTACGGGCACACACCGCGGCGATCATCTCCTTGATGTCTGGTTCCCGACGGGCGGCCTCGATCAGTTCGCGGGCTGCCTTCGCCGCCTGGACACGGACGTCACCGACGGGGAACTCCTGCTCGATGCGCTGGAAGCTCATCGGAGTAAATCCTTGAGTTTGCCCACGAATTCGAAGAGTCGAGCCTCGTCGCCGGAGAACTCGCGCAACAGCTCGACGACTTCGACGTAGATGGACAGCGCCGGCATCGAGATCTCAGCCCTCGTCTCCTCGAGACGAGCCATAGGCAGAAGATCCGGTTCCCTGGGTGGCTCCGGAACCAGCCATTCGTAGGGCTGGGGCTCGTCACTCATAACGTCTCCCGCTCAGCGACCATGACGGAGGCGACGATCCGCCCCCGCTGGATTTCGATGAGCCCCTGCTGCTCGAGGGCGTCGAGCCTTCCGTCGATCTTGGTTTTGACCCGGTCGGGCAACACCCGGTACAGGGCGTCGCGGGTCGGCCATTTCCCGGTCAACATGCGGTACCGGTTGACGGCCCCCAATGTGCTTTCGCGAACGTTCAAGGTCGTTCCTCTCGTTGAGCGATCGACTCCCACAAAGCGGAGTCGATCGGGTTGATTACTGCAAGCAGGTCGAAGCCGAACTTGCACCCAAAAATCGCGTACCGGAAGTCTGCATCATCGTCGTCCTGGTCGTTCCAGCCGAGAATCGTCTGGTCGCGTCCGTCGACGAGTAGGCACATCTGGTTGGGCCGCGGCTGGTTGAACCGGTCGAACTCCAAGATGGCGTCGGCGATCTTGTCGTAGGTTTCGAGCCAGTACACCGGGCTCTCGAACCGGTCGAGTCGGATCAGCCGGTACGGACCGGTTTCCGACACGTAATCCCAACGAGGACGCGACGGTGAGATCCAGACGCTCATGACCTGTTCGTCGGTGCGGCTGTCGGCTGGCCGGCGGACGAAGATGCGACGAGCCCATTCATTGATGAGTCCCACGATCATCCGTCGTGCCAATCCTGCTCGAACTCGTCATCGGTCATCAGGTGACCGTCTTCGCCGTAGGTGTAGTGGCCGACACTCTTCGTGCGCCAATACTCCTTCGGCCCGAGCGGATATCTTTGGGCTTCGTCGTTTTCGGCGTCCAGTTCTTCCTGAGCGAGGCCGTCGTGACGGGCGATCGCGATTTCGACGATGCTGAGATCATCCGAGACGCGCCGTACATAGACACCGACGCTGCCAGTGTTCCACCATCCGACCAGGCCAGGTTTCGTCAACTGGAGTCGCACGACACCTTCGCCCTTGTCGTCTGGTAGACCGATGGTCAACCAGCCGTCATCATCATGGCGTGCTTCGCCGACGTATTCGGCGGGAAGGATGTAGGCCGGTTCCTCAGTCATGGACGAGGTTCCCCGCGAGAGCGAACTCGGCTGCTGTTTCGGCCAGCACGGCCACCTCTTTCACGGAGACGAGTCTCGTCCCGGACCGCCACTGCTGACGGCTCAGGTTGTAGAGAATCCTGAACGACGCGCCGAGCTGCTCCGGTGTGTAGTCATCCCAATGCGAGGCGAGGTCTTCGACGGTGATGAGCACAGTGGTCTGGTCGCAGACCTTCTCGAGCCAGATGTTCGCAGCCCGACAGTGGTTGCACGAGATGTGGTACTGCGGTTCGTGAGGTACGAGGTCGTATTCGCTGACCTCGTCGGTGATGAACCCGAGCGCTTCGAATGCGTTGTCGGTCAGCGGATCTTCGTAGAAGTCCGGCAGTCTGATGAAGGGCCTGCTCTCGTCGAAATAGGTCTGGCCCGGCTTCGGATGTTGAGCGACGAACACGAGCGGGGACTGCTCGCGCTCGACCTCGTCGACCATTGCCGTGAACACGGTGTGTGGTTCACCGACGGGAATCTTCCGGCCGCAGTCCTCGCAGTGCTCGTCAGTTTCCGACACGGCCTCCGGATTGGTGGCTTCCACTATCCAATCGAAATCGTCATTGACTCGGCACATCATGCCTCCCTTGCGGACTGGTCGCCGGCCATCAACGGAAAGGCGTTGATGTACCGTTCGCCTGGAACTTTCGACACGATGCCGTCACGGCTGATGCCGTACCGGTCGAGCTGCGTCACCTTCACCGACGTCGATGACGAATCAGGTTCCCCCGACGTGTAGAGGCTCAGCATGACGTCGACGATCTCGCGGTGGATGCGCTCCTCCGGAGCCATCTCTCCGGTATCGGGGTCCGCGGTGCGTTGCACTGCGACGCCAGGGACCTGGGCGGCGACCAGCTTGTGGTTGTACCGCTTCGACTCAGATTTGCGCCGACGTTCGAACGCCCACCCCTGGTACTGGATGGGCGCCTCGAGCACGGACAGCAGGTGCACGTCGAGGGCGACGATGCCTTCCCGGGCCTTTTCGATGACATCCATCAACGTTTTGCGCAGAACGATGGCCTGGTCGACGTTGTGTGAGTCGGCTTCGTTGATGATGTCGTCGATGATGTCAACGGAGATCATGAGATCCGTTGTGACCTCGGCGAGCTGCGTGACTCTTCGATCGCAGCTCGGGACTGAGCAAGGAGTTCCGACATTCATATTGATGTCTCCTGTTCCTCTCGTTGAAACTTGATGTCGACACCCGGATTCTCCGGATGATCGGGATCGACGCGGACTCTGTCGACCGACGCCGCGAACACGACCCCTTCGTCGAGACTGGGGGCGAGGCGGGCGGCAATCTGACGGGAGACATGTCCGATCATGATCCCGAGCGCCGGAACATGAACCTGGACTGCGTTGGCGTCGTGTTCGTTGTCCGGGTTGCGGACGAACACGACTGGGATCGGTTCGTCCTGCCAGGTGAGGCCGTCGACGAGTTCACGCAAAGTGTGAACGAAATCCGGGTATCCCGGTACGAACGACATGCCGACGACAGGCACGCAATGCGGCTCAGCCATCGAGCACCCCTCCCTCGTTGCATTCCTCGTCGCTTTGAAGGACTTGGAACTGGTCGGTGTCTCCGACCATGTAGATGCCGTTGCCACCGAAACAGAACGCCCACACCCGAGCGACGTGACTGCCGGCGTCGAAGCTGTACACCTCGGTGTCGATCTCGTTGTCTTCGCCAGCAAGCGCCGCGCCAGCTGTCACCCCGGCGGCAGTCAGACTGCCGACGATGACGACAGCGAAAGTGGCGTCGATGACTCGGTTCATGATGGTCCCTCTCGTGTCTTGATCTTCCAGGTGTTGCCGCACATCAACCCGATGGTGATGTGGTTGACGACCCGATGGAACGGGCCTTCGAAGATCTCCCCGGTGGTCTTGTTGGCTGCCATGACGATCGTGTCAGGCTCGTACACGGTGAGCCGTGCCTTCCGACGTGTGTCGAGACGTCTCACGTCATCCCCTGTTTCATCAGCTCCATGTAGGAGAGGATCGAGTTGGTCTGTTCGGGGAGTAGGTCGGCGCCATACACGTTGGCGATGCCTTGCTCCTTCGCCCAGCGGATCACCGCGACCCGCTCCTTGCCCGACAGGCGCTCGAGCGCTTCGTGTAGGTCGGGTGGCGGGATGTTGGAAGATTGCTCCCCGACCGGGGCGGTTCCGGTCGGGGATTCCGCCGGCCGAGTCTCCGCTGGGGGAGCGGACTCTGGCTGGGGCGATGGTGTTTGGGGCGCCGGGGACGCTTGCGGGACCGGCGTAGTAGCATCAAGTCGCGCGATGTGATTGAGCATTCGAACTTTCCGTTCGTCATCAATTTTCTCAGTGGATTTCCACACGAGCACCTTGTTGCCCTTCTTCAAGGTCTTCAAGATGGCGAGCTGAGCGGCGCCGAGTTTCGTGTCGGTCCGTTCCGACCAGACATGCTCGGGCTCACCCTTCTTCGAATAGTCGGCCATGATCACCACCTTGCAGCGGTGCGAGCGGTCCTGGAGTTCGAAGCCGAGGAACTCGGCGGACAGGACGACGGCGGTCATCATGTCGTGGACCTGGCGGTACTCGCGGGAGCCTTCAGAGATCGTGGCGACGACCTCCGGGATCAACGCGGCCAGACGGCCACGCCACGACGGCAGATCCGACATTTCGCCGGCCGCAACAATCGCCAGACGCAACACGTCGACGATCTCGGCGTTGGTCGGTGGGGTTCGTTCAACCACGACGAGCCACCTTCCGATGAACCAACAGACGTGCGCCAAGGCAAGGACGTCCGCTGAGACCCTTGTGGTTGCGGACCTCGAAACCTCCGGCGGCCCGCTCGGTGCCTCGGAGACGCTTTCCACAGACGTGGCAGACAACCTCGACAGTCATGGACTTCATCAGATCACCCTCTCTCGGTGCTCGAGCTTGGCGGCTGTCAGCTGGTAACGGGCCGCGTCTGACAACTGCCAGATGATGGCGGGGGAACCAGAGCGCGTAATGCGGGTGTCGTCATCACTGCCGGTGATCCATCCTGTTTCTTTGAGGTCATGAACTCGAGCGCTTGTCGACTGGTGCTTGCGATCGAGGCTGTCACACAGTTCCTCGACGGTCATCCCAAAGCCGGAATTGTACAGTCGGCGCACGATCCGGCCGGACAGGGACGCAGCTCGAGGGCCACGGACGTAGGCCGCGGCGTTCTGCGATGTGAGCGGCGCGCCACGGCTCGAGCGGGCTGCGTCAGGATCGGGCAGGGGGAGAGCGTCGAGCGCTGCGAACCTTCGAATCAGTTCACGCAGCGCAAGGCGTTGGATGATCGCCGTCCCATCGGACGGGTCAAGCTCCTCGGCGTTCGGGTTGGTGTTCATCAGGTCCCGAGCGGCCCGAATGACTTCCAGTTCGGCGTTCCTGTGAACGGATCGGGCAGTCATGCCGGATCTCCCATCATGGCTTCCCACATAGCGAGGGCCCAGCGTGCGTCCGCGAGCGCCGTGTGTTTCGGCAAGAACTGCTCGGGGTCGACGTAGAGGGCGAGTGACAGCTCGGTCGACTTCCATGGCAAGGTCGCGAACTGCCGGGTCTCGTAGTAGTCGTCTGATCCCTGTTGCAATCCGCACAGGTAGCCGATGGCGAGAGCTTCGACGTCGATGAGGTGGTAATGCCACGGCGTGCGGCGTGCTTCCATCTGTTCGGCGACGGTTTCACCGTTGTAGGCGGGGAGCGACATGCGATGGGTGCGATGCATCCGTTCTGAGTCGAACCAGGGGCAGGCGCCGACGAGATGTCGTCCGGTGACGAGTTCGTTGAAGCGTCGTACGGAGTCATGCGGGTCGAGCGCGATGTCGGGGTCGTAGCGTTCGTTGAATCCGCCGAGTTCGACTGCGTATGGGTCGGCCTGCAGCTGGGCGCGCAACCCAACCTTCTGGAACCATTGGTGTTCGACGCCGTCGACGATGACTGCGACCTCCCAGAGGGGATGGTAATCAGGGTCCAGTCCTAAAGTCTCGGTATCGATCGCGGCGATCTGTGATCGGTCGTAGGTCATGAATTCTCCAAGCGGATGGCACGGCAGACGTCGCCGGCGATGATCGTGATGTCGGGGGCCAACGCCAAGACGTTCACGTCACGAGGAACACTCCGGACGACCCCGTGGGCTTTCAGGTTCAGGATGAGGAGCCACGCCTTCGAGATCGTGACATCCAGCTCGGTGGCGACAGAACGGACGCTCGCCCATTTCGTCGAGCCGATCACAACGGCGGCCCGACGATGCTCGTCGGTGAGGGGAACCTCACCACGAATGATGCTGGCTTGCACTCGAGCGCGGTACGCCCTCTGTGTCTCCCGGGCCGGTTTCATCGCTCACTCGACAAGAGAGTGACATGACCGGCCGAATCGACATCGATCGAGAACGACCACGACTCGCCCTTCACGAGAGCCTTCCAGATCTCCCCTGCGGTCGTCGCGCTGAACGCGAACCGCAAGTCGAGACTGTTGATCGTGTGATCGCGAATGGTACGCATGATCCCGAGGAGATGAACCTGGTCTGGCGTCCACCGGACGTGTGAGCCCTGGCCGGCAGGGGGAACGAGCGGCACAACCGCTCCGACACTCACCCAGTAGCGGACAACCCGTTCGGAAAGGCCCGCTATTTCGCAGGCTTCCTCAGTGGTGTACGTCTTCGTCATCGCCGCCGCCCTTTCCGGGACCGCCGTGGTGGCTTGATTTCCCGTTGTCGATACGGGGTGGGCGCAGGACCGATCCGGGTAATCGAATCGATCTCGATGACCCGGGCCATACCTTTACGATCTCGGGCATACACCCATTTGCCGTTCGGTGACAATGCTGTCGCAGTCAGCCAGCCGCGCTGGGGATAGGCGGGGCGAAAGAAGTAGACGCCGTCTCCGGCTCGGAGTTCCCCCGCCGGGGTGAGGCACAGGAAATCCGAGCCGGTCACGGTCATCAGGTCACTTCGTCTTCGGCTTCGAACCGCGCGGTGTCTCGGCGGCAATGAACCGGTCGAGTCGCTTCAGTTCGGCGCGGCCCTCGTTGATCCGGGTCATCAGTTCGGCGCGGTGGAGGATGTCCTCCTCGATGCTGGCAGCGACCGCCGCGCGCTTCGTCTTCAAGACGTTGACCATCTCGTCGAGCGGGTCGGCCGCCGGGACCGACTCTTTCGGCTCGTACGGGACGTAGTCATCGGGAAGGTCGTCGGCGATCGGGGGCTCCACGATCGGCGGGGTGAGCCTCGGGTTGGATGGTGTGCTGGACATGCTGTCTCCTGTTCAGTCGTCGCCTGGGAGCGCGCCACGCTCCGAGAGGACTTGTGCCTCGGCGAATGCCTTGGCTTGGGCGTGGATCTTGGGGTGGTTGTCGGCGAGCCAGGCGAGCGCGCTCGAATTGATGAGGGGATGCCGCTTGTTGCGTTCGGCTTTGCGGGCAGCCCGGGTCTCGGCGTCGAACCGAGGACGTGGTCCTGACCGACGCCGAGTGGGAGTGTCGGTCATCGGCGGCCTCGGTTCCGTCCTGCCCCCGCAAAGAATGCGACGAGCAGGACGATTCCGAGGAGCCAGCCGACTCCGATGATGAGCAAGGTCATAGCGACCTCAGCGTGTCGCCGGAAGCGTCTGCGGCTTCGTGTACGTGTCGCCGGTCCCCTTCTCGGTGGTCGGCGTCACGGAGGGCGACACAGCGACGGTCGTCGGCGGATCGCAGGTGGTGCGGAGCGGTCGGACACCGGTCGTGCCGTCGAGTACGAATCCGTCGCCATCACCATCGATCGGCTCGCCGTCGAGCGGTTCACAGACCGGCGGAACCGTGACGACGGGTGGAACCGTGACGACGGGTGGATCAGTCGTCACGGTCGGAGGCTCCGTCGTCGTGGTGACGTCGGGTGCACAGTCGGCGACGATCGTCTCGGTGTCGGATAGGACCGTGCCGTCTTCGAATGTCGCGGTGATCGTCAAGACGATCGTCACGTCCTGATCGAGTGATCCGTTCGTCTGGTGAACGCCTTCGGCGTAGGTGCCGAGCGGACCTTCGATCGGGGTGCCGTTGACGACGACGTAGGCGTACAGGTCGGCAGGTCCGCCGCCGATGGTGACGGTCAACGTGTTCGAACAGGTGCCTTCGACGTCGATGTCGAAACTGGCGTCGATCGGAATGGTCGTCTCCACTGGGGGTTCTGTGGACTCGACGGGCGGCTCGGTTGTCTCCACCGGAGGTTCCGTGGTTTCGACGGGCGGGTCCGTCGTCTCAACGGGAGGTTCGGTGGTCTCCACCGGAGGCTCGGTTGTCTCGACGGGCGGGTCAGTCGTTTCGGTCGGAACCGTGCAATCGCCCGTTCCGGTCGTGGACTGGCTCTGGCCGTTGTTCCAGGTGCCGGTCACCGTCAGCGACGTGCCGGAGTAGGCGACCGTCGTGGACTCTCCACCCGGAATGCTGCCTGAGTGACCTTGGTCTGTGACGAACGTCTCGGATTTGTCGGACTCCGAGTTCTCGATGAGCCAGACACCGGGTGATTGGCAACTGACTGTGTTGTGGTGGGCGGCGGCAGGGTTGCCGTGCGCGATGCCGATGGTGAGTGCACTTGCCGCCAGAACTGCGGCGGCAAATATGCGGGTCTTCATTGAGTCTCCTTGTTGTTGTCGTTGAAGAATGGATGCGCCTCGAGGAGGCGGGTGCGGGCGTCGAGCACGAGCTGGCGGATCTCATCAACCGCCAGCTCGCACTCGGTTCCGCCGAACATGAGGCTCATCTCGTCCGAGAACTGCACGGACGCTAGCCTAGCATGTCAGGGACGACACGACAATGGGTTCGGTCCGAAAGCTCACGGCGTGGGCGCGAGTGGAGCGTCAGCGGTGAGTGTTAGTTCGGGACTCGCCATCTCCGCGTTGTCGACGTACTGATGCTCACCGATGGGGATGATGGTGACTTCGATGCCGGAATGCACGACGAGCAATACGATCACCGAGATTCCGCTAGAGGCATAGCACGTGCCGGTCACGGCATCGCCCGCCGTTGCGAAGGTCACGTTGCACGCGGGGGCGAACGAGTCGGGGAAGATGTTCTCGAAGTAAATTCCCACCACCTCGTTGATGTAGTCGACCTCGCTCTGGGGAACCTCGGGTGGTGCGGGAGCGGCGAGCAGGAGGGCCGCGAGGGTGAGTTGGGCGATCATGACTGCTTGTCCCAACGCGAGACGAAGTACACGCCGCACCCCATTGAGCGGGTCGCACCGACGCCCTGCTTGCCGCCGATCGACCAGATCGTCGGCCAGTGCTGGTCGAAATCCCAGTCAGTCCAGACCTCGAAGCGGAGGAGGGCCGGATCGCAGAACTCTTCGTACTGGATGCCGTCGCCGTTGTGGGTGTGGACGAAGCGCTGGTTGATGCCGGTCGGTTCCGTGAACGGCGACCCGTCCTCTCGAAGGATGGGGATGTATCGGTCGGGGATCATGATGTGCTCGGCGACGAAGGCCTTCGAGCCCTTGTTGGTCTCACCCCAACCACGAGCCTTGATGTGGCCCGAGCCGAGCGCGACACCGAACGCCTCCTTGATGGCGGCCTTCGCGTTCCGACCCTCGTAGATGAGTTGTCCTTCGACCCGCTTGAAGCCGTTGAGATGCGCCGAGGAGATGTACTTCTCCATCGCCTTCTCGCCGGCGGCCGGATCTTCGAGGGGGTCGACGCCCATCTCGACCATCGTCTTGCTGATCGCCTCGTTCAGGGCGGCGTTGTCGTTGAGCACTTTGGTACGCAACCACTTCTCGATGACGCGCGGGTCGTTTGGTGTGCCGCCGGTGAGGTTCTCGACGTACAGCTCGACGTGGTAGCGGTGCTTCCACACCTTGGGCTGATGTTTAGCGAAGACGTCCCTGAACGTCGGCTTGGTGAGTGTCGCTGTGGGCATTGTTTCCTTTGGGTTGTCGGTATGGGGCGAGGTTGGCCAGGAGAGAGGAGGGTGGTCGGGGCGGGGAGGAAGGAGACGGGGAGGGACGGGTAGTCGGAGAGGGCAGTGGGTGGGCAGTACTGGGACGGGTTGGGTTGTCGGTATGGGATGAGGTGAACTGGGACGGGGGGTGGAGGGGAGTCGTATAGCAGCCTGGCGCTGCGTTCAGAAGGTGACTTGCTGCTCGCCGAACAGCGTGTCGAGCTGTTCGTCGGTGCAGACGTCTCGCACAACGACAACGTCGTCGGGCATCCGTTTCGCGATGGTCCGCAAAACGGCGGCCTGGAGTAGCGAGCCCTGGCCGAGATGTTCACAATGGGCGGCGGTAGCGAGGACTTCGGGGCGACGCATGGCGCGCAGCCGTCGGAATTTCCCGTTCTCGACGCCGTAATGCATTGAGCCCGCCGGGACGGCCGGAAACGCAACCGGGGTCGGCGTCTTCGCCTTGATCGTCGCGGAGGCCCGGTTGTTGGCGACGTCACGCATGTGACGTTTCCGCACCGTGTGTCGGCGGTCCGCCACGATCCGTCGGATCATGGTGAGGATGCGTGACGTTTCGGCGTCGAACATCCACTCGTCCCATTCGTCGGGATGCTTCCGTTTCATGTCCCGAATGAACTTCCGGGCGAGATCGAAGCGGTCGAACTCGTCGCCCGTCGCATCAATCCGGGCTCGCAGTTCGCCGGGGATGAACTCGTTCGTGGTCATGTGGTTCTCCTGTTCATATTCGTAGGGACCGTGCCCGTCCAGGACAGGCGCGGGTCGTTTTCCGGGTCTTGGGAGACGATCCAAGGCAGACCGGTTCCGTAGTCGTCTTCGCACATCAACTGACAACGATTGAGCTGCTCGAGGCACATCTCTGTGTCTCCGTCAGCACATCCATGCTCGACGCGATACAACTCGATGAAGTTCGCGCCGGCCTGTAAGAAGCAGACCATGTCGTCGCCCTCAAACCGGATGACGTACTCGATGTGAGCGTTCTGGGCGAGCGAGGGGTGATCTGAGCGACTCATGGCTTCTCCGATTCGAAGACATGCCACACGTACGACCCGCAGACCGCGGACCCGCAATAACGGTCGTTGCCTGGTGGTATTGAATGGCCTGTGCCAACGAGGTAGTACCGCCGTCGAGTGGGGATCCCATCCGAGTGGCATTTGATCCAGATCGAAGGCAGATCTTCATCGTCGATGGATGACGAGCGCGGATCACAGCCCACGAACATCGGGGTCGGGCGGGACAGGTCGACGGTGATTCCGTCGACGGGGATTCGGAATTTCCAGATTTGGGTGCTCATTCGGCTTCCTTGTCTTCGTCGGGCGGGTCAGGCATCATCTCGAAGGCGAAATGCGCTTGGTACCTGCGTTTCGCGAGCCTCTCGGCTTCGGTCATGGCGCCGGGGTCGAGATCGTGGGGTGCGGGCATGTCTCCTCCAGGGAGATGATTTCGTGTTCGCTGGTGCAACAGTGACCCCACCATGAGAACTCGTCGGCTTGGCGGCGAGTCGGAAACGGATCGCGGTGACGTTGCGCACCATCAGAACAGCGGACGATGAAACTCATGACTCCTCTTGGTATTTCTCGTACGTCGCCCGGTCCTCATGCCGAGGGCACATCGGTTCCTCACGACGAGCGTGGCTGGTACAGCCGGCAGTCGCGCATTCCCGGTAGAAGTGCGGGCCGCGATGTTCCGGGCGGATGCAACGAGGATCGGACTCGCACACCCACGACCGCCCTGGCCGCGGGGAGGTGCCACTCACAACTGGTCCTGGTGGTCGTCTCGTCGTGGGCACGAGCGAAACGTGTGGCCTTCGCGCTCGCAGTAGTCGCAGTACCCTTCGATCGCCGAGATCCGATCATTCCAATGGGAGCCGAACCCGTCGTGGTCGCCGTCGCGGTCGTCGAGTATGTCGCCGATCGCGTCCTGCTCGTCTTGCCAGTCGAGGTTGTCGTCCGGGTCGGGCCACAGTTCGCGGGCCATCACACCTCCACCTTCCAGCCGCATTTACTGCATCCGAGCGCGAGCACACATGGCGTGCCGGTCAAGATGTCGACCTCGGCGTACGTCTCAGGCCAGCCGCACTCCGGACAGTCCTCGTCGCGGCAGACCCGGATACCGCGGTCCGTCTCGTACGACTTCTTCGCGGTCTTCTTCTTCGGTGATTTCTTGGTGGTCATGACTTCTCCTCGTAGTGCAACAAGCGGTTGATAGGCACCGCGAAGCAACGACGCGATGACCATCCAAGTGCATCCCAGTCGCTCCTGACGAACACCATCCCGTCATGCCAATACATCGAAGCGTCCTCGGGGATGACCCATACTTCGATTTCCCCGACTGCATCGAGGTAGGTGAGTGTGCGCTTCATTCCACCTCCTCTACGTCGACCAAGGTGAATCCCTCAGCCATGTCGAAACTGCTGTCGTCGTAGTCACCTTCGCGCACCATCTCGACAGCGGCCTCAGATGAGGCGGCCTCGACGATCGCCGAGCGGTACTCGGTCTGCGAGAAGGACACGCGGAACCAGCTCACGACAGTTCCTTCTCCATGGTGACGGCGGCGATCCAGTGGAGCCCGTTCGAATACTTCGAGACGAGCGTGATGTTGCCGACCGCGACGTAGTCCGGCCAGTCGGCGAACTGGGCTTGCAGCCTCTCCACCGATTCCTGCGGCTTCGGGGCGCGGGCGGTGATGCGTGCCTTGATCTTCATTCGTAGCTCCGTTCGATGTCGTTGGCGGATTCCCGCCAGTAGTTGGCGATCTGAATCGAGGCGAGCGACTGCGTGGCGTACGCCAACGTGCCCTCCTCGGTCTGCGAGGTCTCGGCGTAGCTCAGCCAGACACCAGCGCTCGTAGCGCACGCATCAGCGACGGCGCGCATCTCTGAGACTTTCATCTCGAACCCCCGTGCCGGGCAGCCGCCGACTGCCCGACAGGAGTTGGGGAGTCGGTAGGGCCCGGTTTGATACGTGTCATTTCAGTACCTCGCTAATTGTTCGCCTCGAAGCAGGCGTCGGAGTTCGAAGGGTCGGAGCTTGCGGCAACGCTTCCAGCCGTCAGCCTGCCTGCGGAGTCCGCACGGCGCGCAGTAGGCGAAGCCGGATTCGTCGATGTGCGTGATCCCGTTGTGCGCCTGACTGCACCAGCCGTCACACTTGACCGTGACTTGCTTCACGAGTCCTCCGTGGTTTCGGGGCAGGGACCGAGATGCTCGGGTCTGAGACACCGACCGGTCTGGTTGATCTGGAATCCGCATTCGCCGCAGAGGTACTGCGAGCGACAGCGGGAGCATTCGAAGTCGAGCGGGCCGCTCGCCGTCCACTCCCGGCATTCGAGACACCAGAATCGTCGCGGCCGAGTGACTATCGATGCCATCATGGAAAGTCGATCCCCCAATGGTTGGCGAGAGTTTCGGCGGCGTCGTCTCCGAGCACCGCGTAGGCACGCTGCGTACCCCAGTCCTGATGCCACACCCGGGCATCGCCGTAGGCGCGGAACTCGATGCCGCGGGCCGGGCCACCGGTGCCGAGGAGGACGCCGACGTGGTCGAGCGTCATGTCGGACAGATCACCGGACTGGTAGTCGGCGTAGGTGCCGGAGAGCTGGACGTCGATCGACAGGGGGTCGCCGACGTGTTCGTCGAGAATCCGATCGGCCAGCTCATCCCATTCGCAGCCCCGCTCGCAGACGTTGGCGTTGCGTTCGTGGACGTATCCGACGATGCGGCACGCCCGTTCGATATCCAAGGCCATCTGCCAGGCGAGACGGAGTTCTCGTTGTTCGGCGGTCAGTTCTGGTGTCGCGGTGTTGGTCATTCGGATTCCTCCTGGAGTTGAAGCTCATGAGCAGCGACTCGCACTTTGAGCGCCCAGTCGAGCAACTCCTCGGGTGTCCCGTCGAGGTAGAGCATCACGTCCGTCCCGGCGATGGTGGTCGCCCGGATCGAAACCATCCCGTCCGGATGCTTGCAGTGGAACGCCGGGCTCGAGTCCTTGACTTTGAGCGAGACACTTCCGTAGGTGATGTTCATGATTCCTCCGTGAGGGTGTAGCGGGCCCAACCGAAATCTCCGCGCCCGGTGAGCACGAGGTCGGCGAGACATTCGGCGGCGTAACGGTTGTCGAGTGTCGCCGTGAAGTTGTACGGCGACGTCAAGAGCGCGGCGAGGAATGCCTCACGCGGTGTGGGGCCGAAGGATTCGGCGACGTTGTAGTACGTGCCGTGGTGGGTCGTTTCGGTGACGCGAAAGGTCATTCGTCGTCTCCTTGGTGGATCGTGTCGCCGCAGCGCGCGCAGTAGACCGAATAGTCCGGGAAGTCGCCGTAGTGAGTCCCGGCGTCGGCCGTCCCGGCGTTACCGTGCTCTCGGGCCGTCTTGAAGTCCGAGTATTGAGCGTTGGCGAACACGGCGCGGAGCGCGATGCCCTGCATGGCCGAGAGGGTCAACCACGGCAACGACCGCTCGGCGCAGTCACGCGAGCAGTAGTAGTCGACGTCTGTCGTCTCGGTGCCGGTCCACACGTTGCCTTCGTCGTCGAGGTAGGTGCGGATTCGGTCGGCGTTGAATTCGTCGCCGAGCATCTCGGCTCGACCATAAACCACTTCAATGGTCATCGGTGGTCCTTCCTGTTGTAGCGCCACCACATGCCGAGCCGCCACACCCCGTAGAGCAGGGCGATGGCGCCGACGTAGGCGAGCGCGAATTCGAGCGGGGTCAAGTCGACGGCGATCACGATCCCTCGATCGCCGCCACCAGGCGCCGCTCGCACCGTTCGATGGCGTCTGAGCGCGGTCGGAGACCTTCCATCGGGAAGCTTCCGCCCTTTGCGAACCAGACGAGTAAGTCCAATGCGGCAAAGTCGCGGTCCTCGCCGAATTCGGCCTCGTCGTTGAGGACGGCCCACACTGCGTCGGGGTCCACGGTCAGAACCCGTAGGCGCAGATCGTGAGCGTCAGATGCATGTGGGCGACGACGTCGTCGGACGGGTTGAATGCGACCGCGAACGACTCGGTGCCGTGCTCGACGACTTCCGCGGGGTCTTCACCCATGACGATCTGGTGGTTGACCAGCTCGCACAGGTTGGGCGCGCTGGAGTCGATGACGAGGATCATGGCGGCGGTGTCGTCGCCCGAATCCGTCGCCGGTGTCGCCAGCAGGGCGCCTGCGAATACCAGTTGGGTGATCACTGGGATCTCCTTTGTTGTTGAGAACTTGACGGGGGGAGCGATGGGAGCCCAGAACCGGGGGCAGGATTTGACAAACCGCAATGCGGCCCTGCCCCCAGTAGTGCTAGGGCATCTTCATCGCTCATCCTTTCCGTTGAGGCCGCCGGGCAGGGATCGAACCTGCGTTGACACACTCCAGTGCAGCGGGCGAGACGCGGCCACGTCATTGTGGCCGCGTCCGGGGGGATCAAACGCAGCCGTGGAGGAACGATGTGACTGCCTCGCGGGCTTCGTCGGTGAGGCGTCCGCCGTAGCCGGTTTCGAACGTCACGATGAAATATCCGTCGGTGATGTCCATGGCGAGCGCGGTGTCGCCGTCGAGCGCGACAGCGAGCAGAGGGATGACGACGCCGTACGACGTGCATGATTCGTCCATGACGCCGGATTCGATGCCGAGCGTCATCAACGATTCGGTGATCGGCTCGATCGGGGTGTCGGTCGGCGCGGCCAACGCGAGGAGTGCGAGGGGGATGATCATTGGGGTCTCCTTTGGGGGATACACACGCCGGCGAGTTTGCCGGCGAGAATGTGGACGATGTAGGCGAGCTTGCACACGACGAGCAACGTGATGCCGATGAGCAACCGGAGCGCCTGGAAGACGGCGCGGATCACAGTGTCGAAACTGTCGGATGGAAGGGCGTGAACCGGATGTCGTCGTGGTTCGAGAATCGGCGGTCGCATTCGGCGCAGACGACCCGCACCCGGTGGATGTCGGAGAACCGGCGATCCATGAACGGGTCGGGCTCGAGAATGATCGCGGTGCCGTCCGATGGGCACAGTTCGCAGAGCGGACGCTTCACGGCGTCTCCCTTCTGTAGATCTTCGGAATAGCCATGGGGGGAGGGGGGCTTGTTGGGCGCCCCGGGAGGGGTAGGGACGTGTCCCCCAGAAAAAGCCCCTTTATTCGTGGGGGGGATCCCCCTTCGACGAATTCGGCCGGCGTACAGGTGTTCGACGTACCTGTGTTCGATCGCGGAATCACCCAGGGTGCTAGCCAGCAGCTAGCGGACGAGTGTTCGACGAACAGGTGTCCGAGCGCTCGAGTGAGCGCGGTGCTCGCGGCTGCAAGCGAACAGGTGTGCGCTCGCGCCGGCAAGCGTCGTGCTCGCGGGCCGATTGGAGCGGCCAGCGTGCAACGTGCTCGCACCTGCAAGCGGTGACTGAGTGCGACCGGTGAGGCGACTGCCCGGGTAGGGGAGCGACCGGCCTAGGTTGCCCTGTCCGGTTGCTCTAACCCTCACCATGTCTGTACCCCGTGGAGCATGAGCTCCCAAGTTGCCCACCTACCTGGGGCAATGAGTCTGAACCAGGGGTTGCAACCCTGGTTCCCATCTGATTCAATGGTGGTGCGGACATCTGCGTCCGCCGAACCAAAGGAAACGACCATGAGCTACCGCTTGACCAACGAGGAGAGCACGGCCGACCCCCGTCCGATCGACGGGCACAGCCCCGACGTCATCGGGCATTACTCCAGGACCGAAACCGAGAGCGGAGTCACGTACGCCCCGTCCGGTGGACGACCGTCCAACTGGAGCACTGGCCCGCTGGAACGCAACCCGTTGCCTCGCACCGAGACCAGGGTCACCCGGTCACGCAAGGGACGCTCGTCGTTCGTCCCTGTCGGACCACGCCCGACGCATCTGATCACGACAGGCGACGTGCATCACGTCGATCCCGTGGTCGACATGGTGGCGAGTCTCATCCCGTGCACTGAGACTGAGACGCACGCGAGGCATTGCCAGTGCAACATCACGGAGCGCAACCTGATCGCCGCCGCCGACGCACTTCTGAGTCGTGACGACGAGGATTGGCCGCGGTTGATCGGCAACACGGTGACACGGCCGCAGGTGATCGCAGGTGACCGGTCGAGCATGGGTCAGGTCGTGAACGGGGAACGTTCAGCGATGGGCGCCATCGTCGTCTCGAACGGGGATCTGGGCGCATGGTTCGGTTTGGATCTGGCCAACGGATCCGCCGTCACCGACCAGTCCACGCGGCTCGCCTGGCCGACAAGGTTGCGGATCTCCGCGGCGAACCGTCTGCACACCAAGACCCAGCTCGCGAAGGCCAGCGTCGCAGTGCTCGCTGACGGAGTGGACGAGAACGGCCGCAAGCGGAGGGTGATCGGCCGGCGCATGGCGGACAGAACCATGCTCGCCAGCTTCAGTGACGACGGATGGTTCATCGGCCACGAACACACCGCTCAACCCACAGGAGCACGTTGGGCCCGCGCCAAGCGTCTCGCACGTCACGAAGCACGCATCGAACAACACAACGCCCACCGCGCCACCGTGAGGGCCACCACCATGGCAGAGAGCACCCCCACCAAGCTCGGCCTCGTCGAGGCGCCCACGGGCCGAAGCGCTGCCAAGCGCCCGGGGAGAGACACCCTGACGACACTACGGGCCATGACCGTAGGCCAAACACTCGCAGGACTCACACGCCGCTCCGCCTCACACTGGACAGACACCAACGGCACCACCTACGCATCCCACGCAACAGCCGCAATCGCACTCCACAACGCGCTCACAAACGCCTGACACAGAACAACGGCGCCGCCACCAACAACGCGTGAGCCGCGCCGCCCAAGTCGGTTTCGTGTTCGTAGCGTTCCCGTTTCGTCGAACGTTTCGCACCGGTCTCCAAACCGGGAAGACCAGGAAAGGGGCGCGTCCCCGGGTCTTCACACGTCCCTAAACGGTCCGTTGGCGTCTCGTAGGTCGGTATGTAGGGGCTGGTAGATGGCTAATTCTGCGCGTGTGAGGGCGGTTTCACGGATTTGGTGGGTGTTCGGGGCGGTTTCTGTTCAGGGCGAGGCGGTTTGTGGGCGTTTCGGTTCCGTATCAGGGGGTTTTCGGTTCGAGTGAGCGTAGGTAGGTGCGGTGGGCGATTCGGACGGCTGTTTCGTTGGGGCCGAGTGCTTCGGGGGGTGGTTGGCGTTGGAGGAGGCGTTCGATGATGCGGGATTGGCTGGTGTTGTGGTGGTTGGCCCAGGCGGCGAGGAGTTCGATGGCTTCTGGTCGGAGACGGAAGGAGGCAAGACGGCGGGTCATGTATTAACAGTGTACATACATGCCTCTGGGCCTCCTACTCGAGGTCGATCTGCCAGTCATCGACCGTCCTTCGAGCGCATCTGATCGACCGGCGCGGACTCCTGCCAACATCCGAAATCGACAGTCATCAACGGCGGGATGAGACGCTGCGACACCGCGCCGGTCGATCCTCAAAGGCAACTGGCCCAGCTGATCAGTCGAGGTCGATGGGGGCGTCGTCTTCGATCCAGGTAGCGGCCTCCTCGAGCTGTTCTTCTGGACTCGGTCCGAAGGCCGTGTCGAGGACACGCTCCAACATGTTGCTCCGGGAGCGGTTTTCGGCTTCGGCGGCGCGGTCGAGTCTTTCGAGGAGGTCGGGCGAAATGGTGCAGGTGACCGGGATTTTCACACGTGGATTCGTCATAACCGACACACTACCGGAATCACAGCAAAAATAAGCAAACCACTTGTTTACGGGACCGGGAACGGGTACACTGGGGGAATGCCCTTCGGACACCCCGAGAACCACCGGTTCCAACCGGCCACCGACACCTGCGCACTCTGCGGCCTCCTCTCCTCAGCCCCCCGGCACGACATCGAAACGGAAGAACCAATGACCCAGCCCGAGGACGACTTCAGCATCCCGGACCTGATCGTCGCCGAAGCCGCCGGCCTCCAATACACACCGCCCGCAGACCGGGGTGAAGTCAAACCGTGCATGCCACCTCCCTGCGAACCCGACCGCACGATCGCCGAAATCATCGGGTGGCCCCGCAACCCCGACTTCCAGAGCTACAACAGCGAAGACGAATGGATCACCACCGATCTCGAAGACGACGGAGAGTACCGCACTGCTGAACGTGTCGAAGCCGACGACCTGCTGGCCTGGCTGACCCGAGACGGATTCGCCATGATCGAGATCTACCCCGACCCGGGCGTCGACTACATCCAACCCGAAGCATTCGACGTCCACATCACCTACAGCGACAAACGCTTCCACTCGGCCTGCCGTCCCACCGTCTTCGAAGCACTCGAGGACATCGTTCGAGCAGCCGACAAGGAGACCTCATGACCGTCGGGCGAGTCATGATCTTCGCCACCGACACCCCGCGGCCCATCTACCACCAGATCGCCGACGTCGAAATGCTTCCCTCGTTCCGATACGTCGCCGTCACCGTCTGCGGACGCACCGAACCAGAGATCCACTGGTGGTCCGCCCACCTCCGGCGCGAACACGCCGACCTGTTCGCCCGACCCTGCCACACCTGCTTCAAGGAGAACTCATGACCGTCGACGACGCACTCCGTCAGATCGCCGAAGCGGCCGCCCTCAAAGCCATCACCCCAGTCGTCACCAAAGCTGTCGACGACGCCACCCAGAAGACCTTCGAGAAGAGCGCAGACTTCCAGGCGATCTTCGCGAGCCCCGACTACCTCGAATCCGAACGGCAAGTCCGACTGTGGGAACTCCGCGGCAACTACATCGACGCCATGGCCCGGTTCTGTGCACCCCCCGGCGTAACAGTCCCAGACGGCACCTGGGACGCGATGGACGCAGCCTGCACCGCCCTCCTCGAAGCGCTCGAGGAGGGATCATGATCACCGGCGGCGACATGCGCGCCATCATCGACATCGGCTCGGGGCTCGTCAAGGCACTCAACCGGCTCGCCAAAGCCGTCGAAGACCACAAGCCGGTCCAGCAACCCGAGTTCGAACCCGCACCTCGAGCCCGCATGTCTCCCGGCTCCGACACCGCCCGAAAGGAATCCACGTGACCCCCGACCAGCTCAAGGCCATGCCAATCCCCGACGGGCCGTTCATCCTCGCCGTCAAGTCTGAAGACCCGTCCCGGATGGCCGACCAGAAGGAAATGGTTGATGCCATCTCCGGCTGGTTGCGTTCGGAGGGGCTCACGTGCCCGATCTTCATCTTCGTGCGAGATCTCGACGAAATCCGTGTCGTCGACACCGAAATCATGGCCGAGTACGGCTGGCAGCGCATCCCATGATCCTCCACATCCTCAAACTCACCCATTTCTCACGCCTGGAACGCCCGCTGCACATGCGGCTGGGCCAGCGACTTCCACGACACCCGCCGTGCCGCCCGCGGCGCCTTCGCCAACCACGTAACCCAAGCAACCAAGGTGATCCCATGACCATCGACCCGATCGACCTCTACAACCTCCGCAAGCTTGTCGACACAGGCCAGCTCGCCAAGCTGCGCCGCTACGCCAAGAACGTCCTCGCGATGCGACAAGAACGAGAGCATGTCGACCATCGCGAGGGCTCCATCGCCTCCAGCCTGCCGATGTTCGGAGCAGTCCGCGGCGGCATCAGCTATTTCACCGGCACCGAGCCCGCCCCGACTCCTGGGCGCGACCAGGCGATCCTCGCCTTCCAGCGCAAAGTCAACGACGTCATCCGCTCCAACGGCCTCAGCGAGATCACCGATGACCAGCTCGAAGAACTCGGCCTCGTACCCGATCAGATCCCACCCCGTGACCCTTCGGCCGGTCTACCGACCGGCATCATCACCTCGGGTGGATGGACGGCACCGGTATGACGATGCCCGCGATCAGTTTGCATCAACCCTGGGCAAGCCTCCTGACCACCCGCCAACTGTGCGACTGCAAGTACCCCGAGAACGACCCGCACGCCGAACGGTGCAACACACGCTCGATGGTCAAGCGGTTCGAGACACGCTCGTGGCCGTGCCCACCCGCACTCATCGGCCAACGGATTGTGTTCCACGCCACGAAACAGATACCGGCGAACGAACTAGAAGTCGGCGAGTACGCATGTTGGAACACGACCGATGGTCGCTCGATGCTCGCCGAGACGATCGGACAGGACGGCTACACCGGCGAGCCGATCGCTGATCTTTTCGGCGAATGGCTGCCGCTCGGTGCGATCGTCGGGTCGGGAAGGGTGGTCGCCTGCTACCCGATCGTCGGCTGGGGCGAATGGCCAGTTGACGGATACTCGATCTGGCAGGTGAATCCCGACCTGTTGGTGATTGCGTTCGGGCCGTATGTGATGGCCGACATCACCAGCCAAGCTCCCTACGGCGACTTCTCGCCCGGACGCTACGCCTGGCTGATCGAGGACGCCGCACCCACCACCGAACGCTGCCCCTGGTGCTGGGGGCGCGGCTGGATCAGCGCACCTCGGAACCTCGGTGCGGATCCGTACTGCACTGCATGCAAAGGATTCGGCCGCTGCGACCCGATACCGGCACGAGGCCACCAACGAATCTGGTCGTGGAACGGCGAGAGGAACGCGGCATGAACGTCGGGGATCGGATCAAGTTCGTCAGCGAGCACAACTCGTATGAGATCCAGGCTGTCTCCACTGACGGCCGGTGGGTGGTAGCGACGAAGCCGTTCAATCTGCGTAACACCGTCATCTACACGCTGATCGACACCGTCAACCAACTGCGTGGTGTCGACGATTCCCTTGGTAACAGTCTCGGCTACGAAACCCGCGCCGACTGCGAGGAGTCGTTGAAGCTGATCCAGTCTGGGATGTTCGGATATTCGTACCGCCGCCGACCGATGGAACTCGACGTCGAATGGGTCAGGACGCCATGAACGACCTATATCAGCAGCTCCAGGACTTCACGATGACGTCGCGCAAGAGCCTCGCCGCGACATGCCGTGCCGTCGAGCACGTGATGGACAACGGCATCCCCGGTGCGTTCGTCGAATGCGGCGTTTGGAAGGGTGGCTGCGCGATGGCGATGGCAATCACCGCGCTACATCAGAATGTCGATGACCGCGAGATCTGGATGTACGACACGTTCGCCGGCATGACCGAACCCACCGACCTCGATCGAACGCCTGCCGGCCACCTAGGTGCCGACATCCTCGCCGCGGCGAAACCCACCGACCACGTGTGGGCTATCGCCGACGTGATCGAAGTCCGCGTCCATATGTCGTGGACGAACTACCCGCCGGAGCGAATCAAGATGGTCGAAGGCAACGTGGTGGACACCATCCCACTCTTCGCCCCAGACCTGATCTCGGTGCTCCGGCTGGACACCGACTGGTACGAATCCACCCTCCACGAACTCACCCACCTCTACCCACTGCTCTCCCCCGGCGGCATCCTCATCGTCGACGACTACGGCCATTGGGAAGGCGCCCGCAACGCCGTCGACAGCTACAACGCCAGCCTCGAGCAACCGTTCCAGCTCGAGCAGATCGACTACACCTGCTACCGGGCCACGAAACCGAAGGAGACCCCGAATGTCGCGCCCAAAAGTTAAAGGAGCCTCGATCGCTATCAGACTCCCCGTCCATCTCCACGACATGCTGATCATCGTCGCCCGCCAGGAGAACATGACGCCCCGTGACTATGTCGACAACGTCATGCAACACCACCTCGAAAACCTGTCCCACAACGACCCGAAAGCAGCCGCAGCCGTCCATGGCGTCGAAACCTCGAGCGCCGGCGCGGCCCTCCTCGCGGAATACGGATCCAGTAGATGAGCACCCGGGTCGACGATCTTCGAGAACTCGCTAATCTCGCCGAGCACAGTCTCGGTCTATTCGGTATCGCCGATGCCCTTCGGGATGCCGCCGACACCATCGAGCGTCTCGACAACACCTTGACGATGGAGCGCGAGGAGTCATCCGAAGTCAACGGTGAGCTGAAGGCGTGGATGAGCGAAGCATGCGAACTCCTCCACGAGATCAGAGCGACGTTCGCCAACTATCTCGCTTTCCCTGATGATGCCGTTGTCGCCCTGCTTCGCAAAGCTGAAAATCCGTGAGGATCTGCGTGACATGCCCATGCGGGGCCGTCTTTGATACCACGGAGGCCCTACTAGCTCGAGGGCGGGGGAAGTATTGTTCGAGTCTCTGTCGGTCCCGGCACGCGGTGCGTCCTAGTGGCCTCACGTACAAGATCACACCTCGCGTGAATGGATGGCGCGAGAAGCGACGTTTGCCGACCTACAGGTCGTGGCGCGCGATGCGAGAACGTGTCAGGAGCCGACGGGGATACGTAGATCGGGGCATCACAGTCTGCGACCGGTGGTTAGTCTTCGAGAACTTCCTTGCGGACATGGGCGAGAGACCGCCCGACCCTTCTGGTTGGGCGGGCAAGGTGAGCTACTGGTCCCTCGATCGCATCAACAGTGATGGAAACTACGAGCCGAGTAACTGCCGATGGGCAACCATTCCCGAACAGAACGCCAACAGACGGAGGCCGCGGGCGGACTCCTACCCTCGAGGTGAACTGAAGACCCATTGCATCCGAGGTCATCCGCGTGAACTATGGAGAAGTGAACGCCAATGCCGTCTCTGCACCAATGAGGCGCAGAGACTTAGGCGTCAGCAATCGAGGGAGTCTTGATGCGTCTAGCGGTATGTGGTGGCCGGGCGTTCCCTGACCGTCAGTTCGTCTACGACACGTTGGATCGGCTGCATCACGATCACGTGGACGGGCTCCTCTGTGATCCGGGGATCACCGAGCTTGCCGCCGGCGACGCCGGTAAGCTCGCGCCACTGTCCGGTCGTCTACTCGGCGTCGACCTTCAGGCCCTGACATGGGCCGACTCCAACGACATTCCGCGCCAGCGTTTCATCGCCGACTGGACGTCGTACGGCCGCGGTGCGGGCCCGGTGCGGAACCGCAAGATGCTCGATGACTTCCAACCCGATCTTCTCGTCGTCTTCCCCGGCGGCGCAGGGACGGCCGACTGCAAGCGAGCTGCGCTCGAGCGCAGCATCGAAATCCTCGAGGTCAGCCCCGAACAGACCGCCGAATGGCATCCTGTCGACGAATGAATCCGTACTGGTCATATTTACTCACGGCGGTCGGCGTTCTCGGCCTCTATCTGGCTGGCCGGCGCTACTGGTGGGCGTGGCTTGTCGGGCTGGTGGCACAGGTGCTCTGGGTCGCTTACGCGGTCGCGACCGAACAATGGGGCTTCATCGTCTCAGCGTTCGCCTATGGCTGGGTCTATGCCCGGAATGCTTGGCGGTGGAAGTCCGACACCGAATGAGGTGTCGCCCCGGTCGCACGACCAAGCGCATGCGACCGGGGAGCATCCGACCAACAGGTGGAAAAGTCAAATTCCTGCGGTCCCTTCATCGCGTCCCGACTCACAACGGGCTGATAGCGGCTAACCGGCTGCTTAGGTCTCATCAATCCAATCGTCATCTTCGCCGACCAGGCGACCGATGAACACCATAGCGATGTACGCCGCCGCGCCGGCACCAAGGAACACGCTGGCGCCGATCACCCAGTTCATAGCACCGGCCAGACCTGGAACGGGACGTCAGCCTTCACGTACAACGGATGTCTCGGGCTGCCATTGGCTGTGACGCCGAGGCGATATATCGGCTTCCCCTGATTGTCGGCGTGCAACCGAATGATCCCGATCATCGCCTTCGCGTAGGACATCAACGACTTCGGGATGGTGGTCCCCCAAGCGGCGACGACCGCCGAGCAGCGGTCGATGTGGTACTCGATCGTCTCGATGTTCTGGATCTGCACGTGACGGGCTGGCGTGATGAGATGTTTTGGGTCCGTCGACCGCTGAGCGAATAAGTTGACGACTGCGAGTGCCCCGAATCCCTCCCGCCATGAGAATCCCATGACCCGACGAATGGTTGGATCGTCGATGATGGCATCAGCGGTCGACGGGTTCAACATCACCCAGAGCACCTGCCCGGCCCGTCGCGCCTGTATGGACTGAACCGGGTTGTCGCGGTACAGCGTGAAACGTTCACTCGCCTGGGTCATGCGTCTACCCCTTCGGTTCGTGCGAGTAACGACGCCTCGTAGATATCGGCGACGTGCTCGGCATGGGACTCACCGAGCACGTGCCAACCGCAGCAGCAGGGGCCAATGTCACGGTGCTGGTGGCATACGAGGACCTCGACGAGGAGCTGTCGGTCGTAGGCGTGCCGCTTCTCGTATACCCTCTGGCGACAGGAGTGAGAACAGTAGATCGGTGACCGGCCTCGGGTCGACGGACGATCGAACGGGTTGCCACACTGGGCGCATCGACCCGCTGTTTCCGACTTGGTCACGATGTCTCCGATGGGCAGTTGAGGCACGGGGTCTGATCCATCCCGGTCTGGCGACAGTTGATGCAGCCGGGACCAGGGCTATTCCCGTCCGAGCAGACGAGACAGAAATGTCGATGATCTGATCCGAGCGTGAATGTCGAGTATGACGGATCGTCGGACAAGAGGAGCTGGTTGGGGTCGACGACGGTCGCGACGGAGACCTCTTCGATCTTCGTGTCGGTCACCTCAAACCGGTGATGCCCGGTCTTGCGGTAGTGCTCGGTCATCCAGATCTCCATGTTCGCTCGGACTGCTTTCACCTTGCGTGGTTCGAACACCCTCTCATCGAAGCCGGGGCAGTCGAGCGGTGTCTCGGCGTGCAGGCACATGGCTCGTAGTTCCCAATGGCCGGTCATCGCTGCATCCTTCGGGCTGCCTTGTTCATCCGCTCGAACAAGGCCGCACGTTGACGCTCCCAGCGTTCCGGATCCTGACAGAGCGTGTACCAGCCCTCCTCATCTCCGACGAGATGACCTTGGTTGCCGTTCGCGCCGTCACCGCAGTACGCGCAGTGCAGCGAATGCCCGCATGTCTCACAGTGGTAGCTGTTGCCCTTCCATTCGTGTGCGGTCGGCGAAATGATCGGTTGAGGACTCATGCCCGTGCCTTGCGACGTTGGAGGCAGTGGAGTGCCTGTCGGGCCTCTTCCCACGACCGTCCCTGGCATGCATACCAGAACATCGGGTCGAGCCCGTCGCGGGTGCTGAACCGGGCCCGGGTGATCGGCCCGCCAGCATCCTGGTAGCTGCGTCCATTCACGATGTTCGACACCTGGGCCTGGCTCAACCCGAATTCTTCGGCGAGTCCGCGGTGCGGTTCGCCGCGAGCGGCCCGCTCACGGATCATGACTGCCTGTGCGGCCGACAGTTTCCGTTTCTGCTCGTTCACGACGTTCCCTTCCGAAAAACGAGAAGGCACGACGCGTTTTGGCGTGCATGTTGCTGAACCGACACCTCACGGCCGGAGCCTTCACATGATTCACAGTCGATCGACGGCGGCTCATCATCCGGGCAGCAGTAGTTCGGGTTCTCGACGAATCCGTCACCTTTGCAGTGCGGGCACTTATGGGTGCGCTCCGGCTGCTTGCGATAGCCAAGCAGCCAGAACCGGTCGATCAACCGCGCCCCGAGTTGCTCGACGGCGTCGGCGAAGACTCGGTCCTGCCATACGACGGCGCCGGAGACGACGGCGCTCATGCATTTCACGAGGATTACGCCGTTCGGCCGTGTCACCCGATGGCATTCGGCGAGTCCGGCGCCGATGGACCCGAACTGCTCAGTGATCGAACGGTATTTGCGGTCCATACCATACGCCGCGTTCGAGGTGGCGGGGCCGGCATTCGACGAGGTTCCCTGCATCTTAAACGGTGGGTCGAACACTGCTACGTCGAATGAGGCGTCAGCCCAGTGTAGATTCGCGAAGTCATCGTGATAGTCGCCTTTGGCTGAGTCGAGATCGTTCGCGAAGAGATGCTTCGGGCGATACTTCGACCAGAAGGCCCCCAAGCCGTAGGTTGAATCCAGTACTAGATCGTGTTCGCCGATGTAGCCAAGCGTCAGGCAGTCGGCGATGATGTCGGCGTTGTTGCCGTGGGTGCGGAACGCCATCACTTCGTCGGGCTCCGGTTCGTCGGAGCGGAACAGGCCGGCCGCCTCCAGCTTGTCGATGAGCGCGGCTGGCCCGCAGCCTTCGGGGCCAAGGTGGTAGTCGTGCGAGCGGCAAAGTTCCATTGCCTGTTCGAAGACGTTCATGAGTTTCCAATCGGGTTGGTGGTCATTGCAGAAATTCGTTCAGGAACCAGTCCTGCTCGTCGGGGACCCAGAGCACGCCGGTTTGGACGGTCTTGACGGCAGCGATCGCGGCCAGCCATTCCTCCTGGGCGGGATCGACTTTCCGCGGCTTGCGCTTCAATTCGGTGACGACCATTCGGTCGCCGCGGACGAAGACGAGATCGGGCCAGCCGGCGTGACCTTTGATGGGGGTCTCCCAGGTCTGCTTGCCGTCGGCGTCCGGCTTGCGGCGCGCCGCCCGTTCGCCGTGGACGCGCCAGCCGAGAGCGACGGCGCCTTGGATGACCGCCGCTTCACAGGCGAGTTCGGTCGGCCGGTCAGCCATTCGCGGCCTCGAAGGAGGTCATGAAACGGATCAGGAAATCGTTGCGTGTCTCTTCGTGGGGGATCGCCATCTTCAACATCTCGGCGATCGCGGCGACCGAGATGTTGAGCGCGGCGAACAGTTCGAGGATGTCGGTCGCGGTGCCCATCAACTGAGTGGCGGCTTCCCGACGCCCATGGAGTTGTTCGGTCAGCATCGCCTGCCACAGTCGTCGTCCGGCCGTCATCTGAGCCTGGTTGTTCATGTCCATTCTTCGTCCTGGCCGCCGCACCACGAGCATGTGAGTTTCCCGTGGATCATGGATCGCAATGAGTGACCGCAGTTCGCCGCTGGCGTGGTGCCGGGATTGTGCCGGTCGCACCACCACTTCCAGCACGCGAACACCGTCGACGGCCGCGTGCAGTCCGCCTCGCAAGTCGGCAGGCCGGTCGGGTTCGCAACTTGTCGGGCGGGGCCGCGGGCTGCCTTAGCTCGCTTCGCCATGGTTCTTCCGTTGCGCGTTGGCGGCCAGACATATTGCGCACTGCTCCCCGCGCTCGAGGTGGCGGCGGTAGGCGGGGCCCGTTCCGCAGCGGGGAGCGGAGTTGGCTCGGCGTTCCCGGACGTAGGTGCGACGGGCGACGAGAAGTTCGCGTTCGTTGAGTCCGGCGACAACTCCGCCTTTGATCGGGGAGGGGAGGTGGAGGGCCCAGTCGAGGCAGTCGGACTGGACGGGGCAGGCAGCACAGATCTGCTTGGCTTGCGCGATGGCCCATTCCTGGTCGCCTTGGCGTTCTTCGTCGGGAAACATGAGATCCCACTGATGTTTGCAGAGAGCAGAGTTCATCCACGCGGTGTCAGCGATCACGGCAAGCGGCACGCCTGACATGTTAGCCGCCCGCCGGCGCGTTCGCAAGAGAGACCACCCTTCTCCTAACATGTAAGACATGGAAACCCCCGCACTCAACGGATACGCCGTACCGACCTCGAGGGCGATCACGGTGTGGATGTCGAACGACATCATCGACTACGTCACCCGAGTCGCCGAAGAACTCACCACCCCTGATGACCCGGTCACCCGGAACCGGGCGTTCACGATCATCATCGAACGCCACCGAGAACTCGCAGCCGCTCGAGCGAAGACGAAGGAACGATCCCAGAATTCCACGCGAGGAATCGCGCTCCACCGACCATAGGAGCTGTAGGCGTAGAACGTCAGGCGGCCACCCAAACGCCGTCGGTGACGTGGCCGTGGGTGCCGCAGTCCGAACAGAGGATTGACCGCACGATCGTGAGCGGGTTGTGCGTGACGATCTCGTGGCCGTTGCCGAGCTGGAGTTCCGGCGCGCAAATGAGCGTGCCGGCGTTGCGGTGGGCCCGATCACAGATGTGTTCGAAGGCGACCCGTTCGATGACTCGGAGATCCTTGCTTCGGTAGATCAGGATCTTCCGTCCTCCACCGAGGTCGTACTCCTCGTCCCAGTCGTCGTCGACAATCCGGTGCATGGCTGAACGTTAGACGCGAGGGTCCGTCCCATTCGGCCTGGGTCTTCCTCCGGCGTGCTCATTGCCGGGACCGAGGGAACGGGATTATCGTTCTGGAGTTTCCGGAGTACGGACCAACGCACCAATGAGATTGCTCTCATCACCCTCCCCGCTGAAAGCCGCGGTCGCTGCCTGGCCGAACACTGCCTGTGTTCGAAACCGGCTGCCTGTTCTCCGAGCGCCCCGTGTTGAGCTGGGGGGCTGAGCAGTCACAACCGGTCGGACGCTGAGTCCCATGTCTCGTTAACGGGTGAACCCACCTCTGTCGCCGATTCCGGTGTTGATGTCATCGGGCTCTGCCCGGCGCAGGGTCACCTGCTACACTTGGACTCGTTCCTTAAGCACGAACACGAATGTAGCACCCCTGGCGAACATCCGCTGGGGGTGCTGCTCGTTAGCCGAGGCTCCAGAGCGCGGACCACGCTGGCGGCAGGTCGGGATGACCTTCGCGGAACTGGTAGAGCAACGCCATCGCGCGGACACGTTCCGCGGTGCGCGTCTGCAACGGCAAATGGTCTTCCACCCATGCTTCGAAGTCCGGCCCGTCCTTGAAGACCTCGTCGAGCAGGATGCCGACCACCAGGACTGTTCGAGACAGTTCGTCGAGGATCTGTTCGGCCACTTCGGTCTTAAGATTCGTTGCCATGTCCACCAACGATGCCATCTTCGGCTACTCGGTCTGCGTCAAGTGCGGCGAGCCCGTCCTCGATTTCGTTGCCTACAAGACCCAGTCTCACTGTGCTGAGTGCTTCCGTCAACACGCCGCCGAGATCCTCGACCCGATCATGACCGTCGTCGCCGGCCGCGAGAAGATCGTGTTGCGCACCAACATCTCGAAACGCCGGCCGGGGGTCCGAGCCCAGCGCGCTCGAGCCCGAGCCCGTGATCGGAAGAAGCCCGAAGTGCGCGAGCATCGCCGGGTTGTTGCCGGATGCGCCGACCGGGCCTCGAGGAAACTGCGTCGCCTCTTCCCTGAGATTTACGAGCTACTCCTCGCCGACGAACGCCAACGCGCCGGTTTGAACGCCTACACAATCGACATGGCGCTCACCCCTGGAGATGCCTCCTCGTCTCTGGAGTTCGCCCGCGACTACCATGCCCTCAACCAGGCTTCATGAGATGACTATCGCCACCGCAACCATCGACCGCCCGCAGCGCGGCCACGAACAGTCCGTCGACGGCGTCCAAGTCCTCGCCGCCGAACGGTTGAACCTGCGGAACCAGACGGCCCGCGACCGACTGTCTACCGTCCTACTCCGCGACCGGGTGTACGCGAACTCGTCGTGGAAATGGTTCGGGTCGATCGCAGAAGTTCACTACGCGTTGACTCGTGCCGCGAAGATTGCCGGCTACGCCAAACTCCGAGCCGTCCGGTTCGCCCCCGACGGAGTCACCGTCGAATCCGAAATCGAGAATGGTCTGGCTGCCGACATCGTCTCCGGGATCTACTCGAGGGTCGGCGGGGTGAGAGGTCTCATCGAGCGCTACTTCATCCAGATGAAAGTGCCCGGCGAATCCCACCTGATCCGCTGGTCCGAAGGCAAAGGCACCGACGGCTACATGTTCGCCTCGTCGAAAGAACTCTCCGACGGCCGCGACGCCACCGGCCTCCAGATCGAAGGCAACAGCGGCAAGCTGAAGTTGCGGACCATGCCGACGCTCGGCAACAACATCGGCGCCTTCGAACGCACCATCGCCCAGAAGGACTACCTCGGCCGGGTGTGGATGCCATCCCATCAATGGCTCGACGTCCCCGAATCCCCGCTCGAAGCCCTCGACATCCAATGCGACATGCTCGACACCATGACCCGTTCGATGCGGGCCGCCCTCAAATCCCGGTTCGCGACCGCCGGCCTCCTGTACTTCTCGAACAAGGTCCGCGACGCCATCGGCAACAAGCACGCCACGAAGCAAGGCACCTCCGTTCTCAACGTGATCTACGAGATCATGAAGGAGAACACCGTCAACGCCGAAAACGCCGACGACATCACCGCGATCCTCCCGATCCTCATGATGGGCGAAGCCGAAGTCGGCAAAGTCGTCGAACACATCACGATGGACCGCCAAATCTTCGAAACCGACCTGAAGCTGCGCGGCGAACTCATCGACCGCATCCTGTTCGGCCTCGACATCAACGCACCGGCGACGGAAGGCAACGACGAAGCATCACACTGGAATGCCTGGTCAAATAATGCTGACGAGCTGCGGCTCGCCGTCATTCCCGACGTCGAAGCGCTCTGCTGGACCGCGAATCGCCTCATCCTCCGGCCCGCCATCCAACAGGAAGACCCGAAGGCCGACCTCAACCGCATCGGCGTCTGGTACAACCTCGACGAAGCCTCCGTCAAAGCGAACCGCACTGCCGACGCCGGACAGATCCGTGACCGCGGCGGCATCAAAATGCTGTCGCTCCTCAAAGCCGCCGGCTTCACCAACGACGACGCGCTCGCAGGCGCCGAATACGTCCGTTGGATCGGTCAAACCCTACGCATCCCGAAGCTGGCGATGTACGGCACACCTGAATGGGGCAGCATCGACTGGGAGGACCCCGCCCTCGCCCCGCGCACCACCGGCCGCATCGCCGACAAGCCTGCCGGCGACGCCCCGAGCGGCCCCGGCGAAGGTGACCCGGGTGCACCCTCCGATTCGGATGACGACACGCCAGACGCGGATAAGCCGATCTGATAGTCGCCTTTGAGCGCACCGGCGTCCTAGCATCGCGCCAGATCCCAAGGAGACGACCGTGAAAAGAGTGTTTGGGCAGTTCACTGCCGACAAGCCCGCAGGCATGTTGCGTGCCGTCAGCTTCCCGCAGATGGCCCTCCTCGACTCGAAGACCGGCGATGGACGCGAGATCGCATCCGAAGGCGCCGGTGTCCGCGAACTGCCGCGCACCATCTTCGCCCAGTTCGCCCAAAGCTTCGGTCACGACGGCTCAGTGCCGATCGGCTCCCTCCAGGAAGTCACGTTCCACGAGACCGGTCTCGTCACCGGCCGCGGCTGGCTCGCCGACCTCGCCCACGTCCGCGATGTGTTCGTCCCCCTCATCGCTTCGAAGACGTTGTTCGGGAACTCCGTCGACCTCGCCGAAGTCGTCGCGAAGGTCATCTGGAAGTCGGACGACCCGGCCGACGGCGAGGACTTCTGGACGATCGACAAGATCCTGTTCGTCAAGTCGAACATCGCCGCCACCACCATCGTCGGTGTCCCCGCATTCCAGGACGCCCGCGTCGTCCTGGAAGACGAAGTCACCGCGGCTCTGATCGCCGGCACCGACGAACTCGAAGTGCCCCTCGATATGGGCCAGCTCCGTCTCCGCATCGAAGGCTTCGACGACGCGCTCGACGAACTCACCGCCTCCGAAGCCACCACTGAGACCGTGGCGTGGGCCGACTTCCATCGGCCCGAAAGCGAGAACTACACGCCGCGCACCGTCGACGCCGACGGATCGGTGTACGGCCACCTCGCCGCCTGGGGTGAATGCCATGGCGGCATCGAAGACCGCTGCGTCCTCGCGCCGCGCCCGGCAAGCTACGCCAGCTTCAACGCCTCCCACGTCCTCACCGACCGCGGACTCGTGCAGACCGGGCCCATCTTTTTGCTCGGCGGCCATCCCGACAAGCCGTTGAACGGCGACGTCGCGAAGGCATACGGCGGCATCGAGAACACGTGGGCCGATGTCCGCGTCACCGACGGCCGTCTCGGACCATGGATGTCCGGCCGTGTCCGCCCCGGCACTTCGCCCGAAGCGGTGTACGCCGCTCGCGCCTCGCGCATGTCCGGTCACTGGAAGCGCGGCGAACTCCGCGCCATCGTGTCCTGCAACGTCGACGGCTACAAGATGCCCGGGTCCGAACTCTCCGCCAACTCTGATGGCGCCCTCATCGACGGCGGCGAAGTCCTCGAACTCGTCGCATCCCTCCGCGGTGCCGACATCCCAGTCGTCGACGTCCCGGAGCCCGAGTTCAGCGGGGAACTCACCGCGTCGGAAATGGCGGGTGTCATCGCGCAACGCAAGGCTCTCGCCGCCGCAGCGACAGCGCCGGAAACCACAGAGCAAGTTTTCGACGACGAGACCACCGCCGACGACATCGAGGCCGACGTGCTCGCCATCGAACTCGATCTCGACGAACTCGACGAGATGGACGACGAGTTGCCAATGGCTCTCGCCAGCGACTGACCAGCGTCTTCAGGCTTCTACGGTATAGGGTGACGCCGTGCGGCTACACCACAATGCCCAAGACCTCTCCGGACAGCGGTTTGGTCGGCTGACAGTCTTGGAACCCACGGGTAAACGCCGAGGTAACTCCCTCGTCTGGCTGTGCCTCTGCTCTTGTGGTGTCAACTGCGCGATCGCCGCCACGGACCTGAAGCACAGCGGAACAACATCCTGCGGATGTCGACGACGGGAGGTGACCGCGGCGATGAGAATCACCCACGGAATGAGTTGGTCGGGAGCGCATCGTTCCTGGAAAGCCATGAAAGCGAGATGCTTCTACGCGAAGCATCCTCAATTCCGTGACTACGGAGGCCGAGGGATCACGGTCTGCGAGCGCTGGATGACCTTCCAGAACTTCCATGAAGATATGGGCGAACGACCCGAAGGACTAACGCTCGATCGGATCAACACCGACGGGAACTACGAGCCGGCCAACTGTCGATGGGCCACACGCTCGGAACAAGCCCGCAACCGCCGCCCCCGACGACCCAAACCGTGACTTGTCAATGAGGATCGCCAGGGGTAAGGATTCGGACATCAACCCGCCAAGCCCTGGAGGCGACAGTGTTCCCCAACGTTCCCGAAGATCGCTCGGCCCTGACGAGTGCAGAACTGCGCTCGCTGGTCCGTGAACTGCGGGCCTACGCCCGTGCCCAGCTCGCCGAGCGCGGTGACGACTTCCGCGACAACGCCCGGCGCGCCAGCACACTTGCCGCCGAAATCTTCGGTGAGGCCACCGCTCTCGACGAGGACGCGGCGCTTGCTGCGGACATGTCCGAGGATGGCGACCCGGTCGAGCCCGAAGTGGAGCCCGAGACGCCCGAAGGTGACGACGGGGAAGATGGAGGCGACGCGGCGACTCCCACCGAGCCCGCCGCAGCCCCCGCCGCCGAACTCGCGACGGTCGGCGCGCCAGCCCCGGTCGGCACGGCCACCGGCGCGACGACGGCCCCGGCCTCCGGTCTGACGCCCGACATCATCCTCGCCCGTGACGGCGTCGCCGGACTCTCCGCCGGCGACTCGTTCGAAGATTGGGACCAGGTCGCCCACGCCCTGCACGATCGGGCGACGAGAATCAACCCGTCGACGAACGAGAAGTTCGAGGTCGGCGTCATCGAAGGGAACTACCCCCTCGAACGCCAGCTCGGCGCCGACCCGATCGCCAACATGCGTCTCCTCGAGAACCTCGGGTTCGACCAGGAGATCACCGCCGCGCTGTGTGCGCCGCTGACGCCGTACTACGGCCTGGCATGTGAGAACACGCTGCGCCGGCCCGTCGCCGCCTCCCTCCCCGGCTTCCAGGCGCCCCGCGGTGGCGTGACGACGATGTCATCCCCATCGCTGTCCGACGTGTCGCAGGCCGGGATCTGGACCCACGAAGACGACGACGACCCGGAGGCCGTCAAGCCGTGCGACGTCATCGAATGCGGCACGCCTGAGGACTTCCTCATGTACGCGGTTTATTGGTGCCTGACCATCAAGAATTGGACGGCGCTCACCTACCCCGAGTTGGTGGCCGCCTTCCTGAATCGCGGTCTCGCCTCCCGGGCCCGCCTCGCCGAACGGCAGCTTCTCGACGCCATGGGCGCCGGAGTCGCCACGATCAACGCGCAGACCCTCGGCTACGGAGCGACGGTGTCGGTCACGACGCAGATCCTCAACTACCTGACGTTGCGTCGGGAGTTGGAGCGCTGGGACGACGAGCCGATGAACGGCTGGTCGCACCGGTGGCTGCTGAACGCCATGCGCATCGACCAGTCCCGTCGCCGCCGCGACGGGGCCTGGGAACTGGCCTCAGAGGCCCAGATCAACGCCTTGTTCGTCTCTGAAGGTGTGAACATGACGTGGACGCTGGAAACCGGCTCATGGGGTACGCCGCCGCCCGACCTGACGTTCGCCGGCAACCCGTCGGCCGGACTGCTCGGCACCCTGTCGCCACTGCCGTCCGAGGCCGACATCCTGCTCGCCCCGATCGGCAAGTACGCGATGATCGACCGCGCCGCCCTCCAGATCGGCGTCACCGGCAACAACTACTACCGGGACACCACCGAGCTGAAGAAGAACCAGTTCACGTTCTTCGTCGAGAACTACGAGGGCGTCGTCGACACGATGTCGTGTCCGGCCCACATCCTCCACTTCGAGGGATTGTGTTACAACGGCGCCCAGATCGCTGACGTCGCCCTCGACTGCGCCGGCGAGGAAGCCGCCTAACCCCACCTCCACCATCTACCATGAGGCCCCAGTCCCGGCAAATGACGGGGCTGGGGCCTCAGACGTTCAAGGAGACACGACATGCCAACAGTGAGCACACTCGGCCCGGAGATTTTCCTGCCGCGCCTCGAGCTGCGCCCCTGGGGCCTGTTCACCCAGGTCGTCTCCGAGGTCGACATGATGCGCGGAGACATCGACCGCACCGGCTTCGGCGCGAAGTGGATCGTGCGCAACGCGCTCACCCCGAACGCGGTTCCTGTTGACTGCGATGTCGAGGAGGCGATCGACACCCGCGAAATCAACCTCGACACCGAAGAGACGATGCCGTTCTCGTCATTCGACATGCTCCAATGCTCCACGATCGGCGGCTTGGAAATGCCGGAGCTGAACCGGATGCTTCTCGCCGACGAAGAACTGACCCGCTCTGCGGCGCTGACCCTCGCGATCACCACCCAGATCACGCCCGACCACCTGAACCTCCTCGACGACTCGACGTTGCTCGGCGCCGGCACCGACATCGCCGACGCGATGGGATTGATTGAAGACGGGCTCGGCGATCGGATCGCGAACGCCCGCGGTCACATCTTCGTGCCGCTGCGTCTCCTCGCCGCCGCGTTTGACCACAGCGCCGTGTTCCTGCGCGACGGCGAACTGTCGTCTCCCGCCGGTCACCGAGTCATCTCCGACTCCGGTCACGGACTGAACGACCATCTGTTCGGCACTGGTTCCATCGCCTACTCGCTGACGGCCCCGAAGATGGTGACCGGTGAAGGACACCTCGACCGGACCACGAACACGTTGCTCGGCATCTGGCAGCGCTACGGCGTCGTCGCATTCAACCCACTGCACAGCGTTAGGGCTACGGTTACCTGACATGGCCCTCCAAGTTGCCTGCGAGCGCTTGGTTGATGAGTCCGATTTGGGTTGCGATTGTGATCTACCCGCCGACCAGGACGTCATCAACAACGTTCTCGACGCTGCCTCCGATTTCCTGTCGATGCTTGCCGACACCTCGCTCGGCCGCTGCACCGCCGCATACCGGCCGTGCCGCGGCCGCTGCCTCCCCTGCAACCTGTGCCGCTGCTGCCGTCTCCTCGGCATTCACCTCCCCGGTCACGACCCGACGGTCACCGAAGTACTCATCGACGGCGCTGTCGTGGATCCCGGGACGTATGCGGTCATCATCAACCCGATCGGCCAGTACGTCCTCGAACGGATCAACGCCGACGGCAACTCGGTGAGCTGGCCGACGTGTCAGCGTGTTGCCCGGGCATCGACCCAGCCGAACACATTCGAAATCACCGTCGAATCCGGCTATCCCCGCAACCAGTTGATGACTTTGGCCGCAGCCGAGATTGCCTGCGACATCTTCGCCTACATGGCAGGCGCCGAACACATGCTGCCGGCCGGCGTCGCGTCCGCCGCCGCGTATGGCATCGTCATGAACGCCCGCCTCCCGTTCGACCCGACCCGTTCCGACTCCCCCGATCTCTCCCAGCTCATTTGGACGACGCGATTTTTGCAGTCGATCCCTGAGACCACCGGCACCCAGATCCTCTCTCCCGAGATAGACGATGGTTGGATGCTATTTTCCAGGGCATGAAGCGGACGCCCCTTGTTCGCAAGACGCCGATGAAGCGTTCGCGACCCCGTAAACGCCTCCATGCCGCCGACCCGACCAAACCGGCCCAACAGGACGCCGCTAGACGCCGCTCACGAGGCATCTGCGAACTGTGCGGACGTCGTGCCGCGACCGACGTTCATCACCGCCGGATGCGCTCCGCGGGCGGTGCCGACGTAGTCGAGAATTTCCTCGACCTGTGTTCGTCGTGCCATCATGTCAGCATCCACGAGAACCCCGACTGGGCGTACAGACATGGACTCCTGTTGCGTCGCGGATCGACAGGTCACCCCGATCCAGTGATTGGCTGCGGGCTCGAGTGCGAGGTCGACCACCTCGCCTGACCCGTTTGCCTATGAGCCTGCCCGAAGGCCAAGATGACACCAGATCCTCACTCGATTAGGAGTTCATCATGCCGTCAGCGCTCCCCGGAGGCGTCTGCCTCGGAGAACATAGCATCTGCATCATCCGTGGTGCCCTCCTCAACCCGGACTGCTCCGTGGTTGGCGGGCCCGACTCCGGTTTCGTCACCGCCGGCATCATCACGGCGACGTGGACGCCGGTGTATTCCGACGAACGGCGCATCCAGCCCCGCAACGGCTGCGGCACCCGCATGTTCAGCTTCGTCGAGCCCGGCTGCCTCGAGTCGGCGACGCTCACCGCCGAAATCGGGTTCCACGACCCCGAGATGAAAAAGATCCTCTTCGGCGGCACCACCCAGGTCGCGAGCGCCGGCGTGCCATGGGCCGGATCAGTCGGCGGCTACGCAGCCCCGACATGCGACGACCCGAAACCCCCGTCGGTGTACCTCGAGATCATCGTCCAAAACGCCGCCGAAGGCGTCGGCGAATGTGCCGACCCAGAAGACCCGTACCCGCCGTGGAAGGGCTACATCTTCGGCAAGTCGAAGCTCACCGAAGACGCCATCACCTTCAACGACACCGAACACAACGTGGCGTTGACCGGCACGGTCGAAGGCAACCCGAACCTGGTGTTCGGGCCGTGGAATGACCTCCCCAACGTGGGTGTTGTTCCGAACTCGCCGAAGGTGGAGGTGTACTACTCGCAGGAGCAGTACGAGGCCATCGCAGGAGCAGTCGCCTGCGGGTACGCGACTTTGCCAAGTTCGTATAGTTGAACGGGCTAGAGAGCGGACGAGGCCCCCGGCTTACGCTGGGGGCCTCTCTTGATCTGAGCCCTGCCAGAACGGATGTAGCTTCCGTTTGGCCGCCAGGTAAGCGTGGTGGGCTTCTTCTGGTGTGGCGTAGGTTCCGAGGCATCGCGTTTTGCCGTCGACGACGATGCGCGCCTGCCACCCCTTCCCGTTGGCGCTCACGCCCAACAAGCCAGTCCGGCTATCAGAACAGGCGCGGCTCCTGTTCTGCTGGTTCTGAGTCACGGTGGCTTCGCGTAGATTCGAGATCCAGTTGTCAGCCGGGGTCTCGTTCCGATGATCGAGGATGCCGGTCGGCCATACGCCGTAAACGTAGAACCAGGCGAGATGGTGCGCCTTGAATCGGGCCCCGTCGATCATGATCCGATGAAGACCATTATCCCGCCGCCCCCCAGCCGAGACTCCAACTCGGCGACCCTTGCCTCGCACCTTCCACCGGAACTCGCCGGTCTCGGGGTCGTAGTCGAGCAGTTCTCGCAGCCGCTCCACCGTCAGCGTAGGCTTCGGTTCCATCGGGCACCTCCAATGTCCGGTCGGTCCCCGGGCGTGAACAGCGCGCCGGGGACATCAGTCTACCGACCCGTCGTTGACGTAGGATCGCGTCGTGCTCCCCGATCCGTGTGATCCGATCGATCCGTGCTGCGACTGCCTGTACACAACGGTCCGCGCTCTCGTCGATGCCGCCGCCGACGCCGTCGAAGCCTGCATCGGTGAAACCTGCCCCGAGTTCGGCCGGTACGTGTCGATCGCTGAACCACAGAACTTCGGTGATTTCGTCGCGGGCTGGACCGGCCCGAAAACTCCGATCGCTTCCCGGGCCACGACACCAGGAGCGAAACAGTTCTTCGTCCCGAAGATGGTGACGACCATCAACATCCGTCTCGTCGAGGAGGGCTTCCCGACATTGAAGGCTGTCGGCGGCGGAATCATGAAGCCCGACTTCGAAGCCCTCGACTACGCCGCACTCCACTTCTATTCCCATGCCGAAGTGGCGCACCGCGCCATGCTGAACGTGATGCGTCCGGCGTGTACTCGAGGCTGCGAAACCATCCAGTTCGTTTCCGACGAGGCGGCAGTGCCGCAATCGAAATGGGTCGCATGGAACTGGCAGTTCCGGGCGACCCTGAATCTGTAATGGCCGGCTTCGCGTTCAACGCCCGCACGTCGATCGCCGGCGGCACTCAACGGCTGGCCCGCGCCATGGTCGAAGCATCGAAGCCGAAGCTGATCCGTGCCGCCGAAGCCACCGGGGAGGATTCGGTCGGCAGAATCCTCGGGATCATCGGCACCACCTACGGCCAACGCAAAGGTAAGGCTCGCTCGGAGCCCCTGTTCTCGTATGACGCCTACATCTACAAGATCAACCCGTCGGCGCGCGGTGTTGAACTCGTTTTCTCAGTGAAAGGCGACGACGCATTCATGAAGAAATTTGGCAGTCTCAACTACGGCTCGGTCGCCCACACCATCTCTCCGAGGGGCGGGCCGCTCGCCAACAAGGCGGACACCAGCAAGCGGCCGAAGGGGTTCTTCTCGAAGACAGCCGTCATCCACCCTGGCACCGCGGGGAGTGGTTTCTGGGAGCGTGGCATCGAGCAGGCGCTCGGCGGATTCGTCAGCCGTCTGTAGCTGTCACCATGACATGGTAGGAAGCGGTTACCATGTCAACCCAATGCCCGCCCCACCCATAAGAGTACGGCAACGATATGGAAGCCTCAAGGTCCTACTGCGGGTCAAGCGACCCGGAGCGAGAACACAGTGGGAATGCCGGTGTGATTGTGGGCGTCAGACTGTCGTCACGGATCAAAATCTCAAGTCGGGTCGGTCGCGCTCCTGTGGCTGCGGCCGACATCGGAGTCGCCTATCCAACAACCGAACCCACTACCGAACCCACGGCATGAGCGGAACACCGACCTACAACTCTTGGCAAGCGATGAAGAGTCGTTGCCTCAACCCAAAGAACAAGGACTGGAAGTACTACGGCGGTCGCGGCATCCACGTCTGTGACCGGTGGTTGGCCTCGTTCGAAAACTTCCTCGCCGACCTGGGACGCAGACCTGAGGGGTTGTCGCTGGATAGGCGAGACCCGGAGGGCGATTACGAACCAGCCAACTGTCGGTGGTCCACACCCACCGAACAACGATTGAACCAACGGCGACGTCAACCCCACTCCACCACCACAAGGATGTAATCCAATGGCTACCACAGTTCCCCGCAAGGCTTCCACGTCCGGCCGCGTCACGCCCGCGAAACGCAAGCCGAAGACGACCTACGACATCGACAGCGAAATGCTCGAGGAGTTCGGCGAAGAGGAAGACGTCGCCACCGTCGTATTCGGACCGATCTACGGCGAAGAGTACCTCCTGTTGAAAGAGATGAACTTCTTCGCGGTCTCCGGGCTCGGCGACATCGAGAACGACTCCGCCGCCCTTCAGCGCTACATGCTGTCGATGGTCCACCCCGACGACCGCAAACGGTTCCAGAGCGCAATGGCCTCACGTATCGCCCTCAACATCGACCGCCTCCTGTTCATCATGAAGCGCATGACCGAGGCGGTGGCGGACGGAAACCCTACGAACGGGTCGTCCGGATCCAATCGTTCTGCTCGCAGAGCGGGTGGGAAAGCGCTATCCGCGGGGAGCTGATCCTCGCCGGCCGCGACCCGGACAGGATTACGGTCGGTGATTATTGTGCGGTGGCCTGGGCTTACATGATGCGTCAGACGCCGATGATGTCCAACCCATTCCAGTACCGCGAAACGATGTGGAACCTCTTCGACGAAGGCACCCCACCACCACAGAAGTCGGGCGGACAGAAAGCCCTCCCTCGAGGCGGCGGAGGCATGACGGCCGCCGATCAGCGCAAACTCGACGACTTCAACGCCGAGATCGAACGCATCAAGGCGAAGCGTGCCTCATGATTGCGCACTTCTGGGTCACCCAGGCGTCGTAGAATCCTCCCGTGGCATTCAAGCGCGCTTCTCGGTATCCACCGCCGACAGCCGACCGGGTGCGCGAGGTGTTCGACTACGATCCCGACGTAGGGGTGTTCCAATGGCGGAAACGCCCCCACCCAGCCGCATGTCGCGTCCGGCCCGGCGGTCGCGCGGGCTGTGTTAATCCGAATGGGTACCGCGTGATCGAACTGGATGGGGTAAGTCGAAGGGGCCACCATCTGGCGTGGCTGTACATCTACGGTGTCTGGCCGTCCATCGATCTCGACCACCGCAACGGCCGCAGAGACGATAATCGGATCGCCAATCTGCGCGAAGACCCCGACACGCAGAACGCACAGAACCAACATAGCCCTCAACGAGGCAACAAGGCGGGGTACCTCGGCGTCGCCCCGAACGGCAATCGGTGGCAGGCGAAGATCGTCGTCGATCACCAGAAGTACTACCTCGGCGCCTTCGCCACACCGGAGGAAGCTTCTACCGCCTACCTCGCCGCCAAGAACGCACTGCATCCATTCTGGGATCGAGTGGAATAACCATGGCATCCTTCGGAGGAGGTGGCGACGGAGAAATCACCGTTGACATCAACGCGAATGCGGAGCCCGGCGCCAAACAAGTCGAGGACGCATTCTCCGACGCGCTAGCTCAAGCGATGAACGACCCCCGGGTCCGCAAAGCCGTCACGAGTCTCGTCGCGGGCATCATCAAAGAACTCGGCAAGATCCCGAAGACGACAAACAAGGCCTTCGACGAAACCGTCAAGCAGGCCAACCGGGCTGCGAAGGCGATGACCGACGCGTTCAAAAAGGTCGGCAAGGCCGCGACGGACGCCACCAAGTTCCCGTCGGGCACGAACCGGTCGTTCAACGTTCTCGCCGAACAGATCTCTGCGATGGCGAACAACATGGAGGACCTGTCCGAGGCGACCCGAGTGCAGCGCGACCTCCTCAAAGATCTCGCCACGTCGGCCCGCACCGCGACCCGTTCTCAGGATCAGCAGAACCGTGACCGTCTCCAAGCCGAAGCTCAGATCCAGCGCACCGTCATCTCCAACCAGCAGGCACAGTCCGCCGCCCTGCGGGCCTCGTCGGCGCAGCGCGTCGCCCTCCTGAAAGCCTTCTCGAAACAGGCCCTCCAGATCGAACGGTCACTCACCCGCGTCTTCGAACTGACCTGGAAATCTGCGGAGCGCGCCGTGCGCGGCTTCGTCAACATAGCCGGAACCACTCTGCGCGGGCTCGGCCGGACGGTTTCCACGATCTTCTCGGGACTCGGCCGGACGGTCTCCACCTTCGCCACGGGAGCCAACCGCGCTTTGGCGACGATCGGCCGCGGCATCACGTCGTCGTTGGGCGCTGTGTCCCGTGCCATCTCGTCGGCGCTGAGCCGCGACGAACGCGCCTACCAGACCAGCATGAGCCGACGCGAACGCGCTCTCACCGCAAGTCTCAGCCGACAAGCACAGGCTCAGCAGCGATTCCAAGCTCAACAGCAGTCCGGCATCCTCGGCGGCCTCGGGCTGGCCGGTGCCGCCGGCGGGCTCAGCCTCGGTGCGTTACTCACGTCCGGCTTCACTCGCGCCGGGCAGGAAGAGTCGCTGGAACTCCAGTTCACCACCCTGCTTCAGTCGGGCCCCAAGGCGACGGCAATGCTTCAGCAGATCTCCGACTACGCCCGTACCACCCGCTTCGACTTCACCGAGGTCGCAGGATCAGTCGCCCAACTCACCGCGGCGTTCGGAGATGCCGACCGCGCCTTCGACACCGTCACCTTCCTTTCGGATCTCGTCTCTTTGACCGGTGGCGGAACACAGCAGTTCGCCGCGGCCCGCCTCGCCTTCAGCCAGATCGCCGCCTCCGGCCGCCTCGAAGGCCAAGAACTCAACCAGCTCCTCGAATCCATCCCCGGCGTCCCACTCGTCTCGATTCTCGCCGACCGGTTCTTCGGTGGCGACCAGGCCGCATTCCAAAAGGCCCGACGCGACGGCGACCTCGGTGGTGCGATCACCGCCGACGCCTTCTTCGAAGCCCTCCAGGAAGGCGCCGCGGCAAGGTTCCCAGAACTCGAAGGCTTCTCCCAAAAAGTCGGTCAATCACTCGGCGGCCTGGCCGACAACCTTCGTGAGAACTTCGCGATCTTCGGCGCCGAAATCATCGGGCTCGTCGAAGGCCCGCTGAAGCGAGGGATGGGCGCCCTCAACCAGTTCCTCTCCGCGGCCGGAGGATTCATCTCGGGTTCGATGTTCTCGAGGGACCGCGGGAAGAACCCGTTCGCCGACCTGGCAGCGACCGACCCGAACGCCGAAGTCAACATCCTTGATCTGCCCCCCGCCGCCCAGGAAGTCCTCCGCGCCCAGTTTGGATTCACCGACGAGAACTTCGTCTCCGCCGAAGACGCCGCCGAAATCTGGGAGAACTTCACTCCTCCCGCAGAAACCAACGAACGGCTGAAGCAGTTCCGCGACTCCCTCGGGGATGCGGCCAAAGCCATCGGTGGCGTCCTCGCCCTCGCCGGCGGATTCAAGATCCTCCGCCTCGCTCTCATCGCTCTCACGAGCCCGCTGGGTCTGACGGTGCTCGCCGCAGGCGGCCTCGGCGCGTTGTTCGGACGCATCCGGGACAGCTCCCTGCGTCTTCGCGGGGCCCTCGCCGGATTGAAGCCAGCGTTCGCCGGGCTCGGCGAAGCGGTTCGCGGTCTACTCGAATTCGTCGGCGGCATCGCGAGCAGCGCCATCTTCGGGAATCAGAACTTCTTCAAGTCCCTCGGCGACCGCGTCGCCGGATTCGTCCAAAGCCTGCGACGCGGAATCGTCAGTCTCACCAACTGGGTGAAGATGTTCGAATTCTTCCTCCGCATCGGCGAAGGCGGCCGGTTCCTCGCCGACACTTTGCAGGACATCGGCCGAGCCATCGGCGACTTCTCCGAAAGCATCGTGACAAGCCTGTTCGGCATCGAACCCGGCGAAGCCATGTTCGCCGAGGCCCGCGGCGGCAACGACTTCCTCAACCTCCTCGAAACCACATTCCTCGGCCCATTCGTCGAGTTCTTCCGCGGCCCGTTCGCCAATGCGATCGAAGGCATTGGCGGGTTCGGCGGCGACATTTTCTCGGCGATCTTCGGTGGCGGTGGGGCAGGCGCGGGCAAAGCTACGGCCGACCAGAGCGTCGGAACCCGCGTCCTGAACGTCCTCGAGCAAACCTTCCTGGGTCCCATCACCGAATTCTTCCGCGGTCCGTTCGCCGATCTCGTCGAAACGATCGGCGGCGGCATCGCCGACTTCGGCGGGTTCCTCGGCGACATCTTCAACGCCCTCTTCGGTGACGACCCGGGCGGAGTTGGGACACGAATCCTCAACGTCCTCGAAGACACATTCCTCGGACCCATCGTCCGGTTCTTCCGCGGGCCGTTCGCGAACGGCGTGTCGAACGTCGTCGGATTCATCGGGGACGTCATCGGCACCATCGCCGCCGCCATCCAAACCGGCCTCACCCTGATCGAGCCGTTGACCGACGCGATCGGCAATGCGATCCAAGGACTGTTTGGTGGGAACGACACCGAAGGTAAGTCACTCGGTGCCGATGGTGGCGGCGTCGATCTTGGTGGAATCTGGGACGGCCTGACGACATCCCTCGGCAACATCACCGAGGAAGTCGGCGACGCCCTCGGACCGGTATGGGACGCAATCACCGCCTGGTTCGCCAGCACGTTCAGCTCGGCGAATGTCATCGGTGTCGCGAAGGACATCGGCAACATCATTCGCGAGGTCGGACGCGTCCTCGGACTGTTCGTCTCCGACCCCCGCTTTGTCATCGCACTCGCCGTCACCGCGGCCGCATTGCTAGCGGCTATCGGTGCCGCCCTCCTCGGCGTCTTCGAAGGCATCGCCGAAAACGCCGACGAATGGGGCAACATCCTCCTCGACGGTCTTGGCGTCGCGTTCGACTTCATCAAGACCGAAGGACCCGGCCTCCTCACGGACGCCATCGGAGCGATTCTCTCCGACCCGGCGGTCGGGCTCACTGTCGCAGTCGGCGCGCTCATCATTGGGACGTCCGCCGGTCGAGGACTCCTCGGTGGCCTCGTCGGCATCTTCCGTAACCGCACCGAATCGGCGAAGCTGAAGAACGCTGTCACCTCTGGCATCGCCCAGGCTGGACTCGGCGGCGCAGTGACCGACGGCATCGCCCAGACGAAACTGTCTGCCCAAATCCCCGTTCGCTTCCGCGATCAGTTGGCAACCGTCGGCCGTTCGATCGGTAGCGCTGTCGTTGGCGGCCTCATCGCCTTTGAAGCAGGCAACCTTGCTGGTCAGAGCGGCAGCTTCGGCGGACTCGTTCTGGGACTCCTTACGGGCGGCGCGACAGGCGCGGCCATTGGCACGTCGATCGCTCCCGGTGTCGGCACAGCAATCGGAGCGGTTCTCGGCACCGCAGTGGCGGGACTCGGTGCCCTGTTCGGATCGCAGGCCCGAGAAGCCGAGAAGGCTGCCGAGAAAGTTTCGACCTACGTCGACGCGTTGCGTGACCTCAGCGGCATCGAAATCGGTCAAGGTATCTCAGAGCTCATCCTCAACAGCCTCAGCGAGGCCGGACCCGACGCATTCGCGGCGTGGGGCGACGCGCTCGTGAACATGGCCGACTTCGACTTCGTCGCGTTCGGCGATCGCCTGACCGAAGGAATCTCCACTCCAGCCGACGAAGCCACCCGCTTCCTCCAAGGCCTCGCGGACGAGGCTGCCGCGCTCGACGACGTCGGATTGACCGGAGCACAGTTCGAGGATTTCATCGCGCTCGTCGACGAACTTGGACTCAACCTCGCCGAGATCGGCGATCTCGATCCACAAAGGCTGCTCGATCTCGGTATGGACCAATCCCAGATTGACCTGTTGAACCGCGGTAACGAAATCCTCGGACTCCTCGGCATCACCGAGGGCGACCTCGCCAACATCCACGGAGTGCTCGCTGGCGAATCCGACGCCGTCGCGAAAGCGCTCGCTCAGATTGGTCTGGATGCCGAGCTGGCTACCACCGACGTGAAGAAGTTGAACGACACCGACGTGTCCGCAATCAAGGGTGCTGTCGGTGACGTCGTGGTCCCTCTCGACGACTTGAAGGATGCCGCCAATGACGCGCAGGCCGCCCTCGAAGATCTTCTCAACATCGGCAGCTACGGAGGATCGTTCCAGGCGCTCGCCGACGAATTCGCTCTCGGGCTACCCAACGTCAACGAACAGATCCTCAGCGCCCTCGAAGGCGTCGCCCCCGCAGATCAGGCCGCCGCGATCCGTCAGGCCGTCGGACCGTTCCGCGACAGCATCGCCGATCTGTTCGGCCAGGCCGTCGACGAAGGCCTCGTCACGAACGGCGCCGAAATGGATTCGTTCCTCAACGGGCTACGTCAGCAGATCGTCGACGCCGACCTCACCCCCGAAGCCGAACTCCTCATGCTCGAAGCCGTCAACGCCCTCGACACCCCCGAAGCCAGAGCCCTCGTCAAGGAGAAGGCACAGGCAGTCATGCTGGCTGTCGCGGCCGAATTAGGCACGGCGGGCACCGAAGGCAAAGGCAGATTCATGGAAATCGGCGCCCAAGCCGCAGACGACGTTCTCGCCGGGGCTGTCGCCGGAGCAGGGGGCGGGACCTATCCGCAGGCCCGTGAAATCGGCACGAAGATTGCTGGAGGCATCGCCGAAGGCATCTCCTCCTCGAAGGAAGTCGCGAACGCCATCACAGCAAGCGTGACCGGCACCACGAAGACCAGAGCGAAATCTCCGAGTTCGGTTGGCGTCACCGTCGACGACCGCGGCATCGCCCAAGCCCGCGACGTCACATCCAGAATCGTCGCCACCTTGATCGCCGGCGCGGTCCAGGCGTTGCGTGCCGCGACCGCTATCGGGTCAGCTATCACGGCCGGCATCACCGGCGGCAGCAGCGGAGCCGCATCGGCCGCCGCCCGGCCCGCCGCGGCGGCTGTCAGCGCGGTCAGGGTGTACAACATCGCGATGTACAGCGCCGGCGCGAACCTGACGAACGCCATGGCGCAAGGCATCAGCTCGCAAGCCGGACAGGCCGCGAACGCCGCCGCTAATGTCGCGGCGATCGTCGCTGCGGCGGCACGGGCGAAACTGAAGATCCGCTCACCATCACAGGTGTTCTTCGACATCGGCACCCAGATCGGCCAAGGCTTCGTCCAGGGCATCCAGGACGCCGAAGGAGACATGGCTCAAGCAATGGGCGACGCCATCGAAGGAGCCATCGCGAAAGGCACCGAACGTGCCGGTGAAGCAATGCGGAAAGCCCAGGTCGGCTCCGCCATCTTCGGCGCGCTCACCCCGTCGTTGATTCCAGGAGGAACATCGCTGTCGGCGTCCAGTCAGCGGGTGATCCAGGAGTATCAGCGGGCGCAAGGAATCTACGGCCAGTTCCGATCGGCGGCAAGCGAATCACTCGGGTCGCGCACGGCAGGCGGTCTGGAGAAGGCCCAGGTCGGCATCAACCTCGCCCTCCTCCAATTCCAGGATGCGTTCACTTCGATCGCCCAGGAATGGAACGATGCCTGGCATCTACGGGCAGGCACCAACAACGAAGGTGTCGCCCAACCGCTATCGCTGCGTCAGCAGAACATCCTCGCCACCGGACCGGCCGCCCTCAGCCAAGGCACGTTCGCCGGTTCCGCGAACCGCGAAGCCCTCGCGTCCGCCATCGCGAGCATCACCGAATGGGGCCGCGCTGCGCTAGAAGCGGGCAGCAGCGCCGGTGGAGTCACCGACACCATGAACGCCTATGTCAACGCGCTTCGCAACCAGGCCGCCAGCCTCGGCTTCAACGTCGCCCAAGTCGACGAAGTCATCGCCGCCTACGGTGTGTCGAGCGCCGCCCTTGCTCAATGGCGCCAGCAGTTGACCGCCCTCGACTTCTCGGCGGAAGGACTCGCCAACAACGCCCTGATCCTCGAACAGCTCGAGTCGATCCGCGGCTTCGCCACCGAAATGCTCGAGGCCGGTCAAAGCGCCGACCAGGTCGTCTCGAATCTCCGTGGCTTCCGCGACAACCTCGTCAACTCGGCGATCGCCTTCGGATTTAACGCCACCCAGATCGCCGCCCTCGTCGAACAGGTCGGCCTGTCCGACACCGCTCTCGCCAATTTCATCCAGCAGATCCGAGATTTCGAAGCCGCCGCCGCCGGTGCCGCGGCGGCGTTGCCGGGCGCCAACGACCAGGCCCCGCGCCCCACTATCGAAAACCTGAATCTGGTGGTGCCGTACGGCGATCCAGAGGCAATCGGTTTGGCTGTGCTGAACCGCGTGGCCTTCGAGACTCTCGGCGGATGAACTAGGATCCCGACCAATGCCGTTGCCTCCGTCCGTCTCGACCGGGACCGTAACAGGGACCTATACGCTGGTAGACGGCACTGCTGCACAAGGGCGGGTGTCGTTCACCCCTTCGGTCCGTTATCTGCTGGACGCCTCCGACAACGTCATTCTGCTCCCCGAGTCCATGGACGCGGACCTGGATGTAGACGGGTCGTTCTCGATCGAACTCGTCGCCACCGACGACCCTGATCTGAATCCGGTCGACTGGACTTGGCGTGTCGACGTCGCCACGAAACGCGGCGGGGCACGCGTCCACTACTCGTTCTTCATGAACCTGGCGTCCGGGTCCACTGTTGACCTGGCCGACGTCACCCCGGTCGCAGAATTCGAAGGAACCCCTGTCGTCGTCGGACCTCCCGGCCCCCCAGGATCAGGCGCACTAGCAGCAACCGGCCCAGAGACGATCGCGGGCGTTCTCACCACGAAATGGGTCAACCCCGCCGGACTAGCAGCCATCCCCGGCGACATATCGATGGACCCGGGCGTCGGATGGGTGTTGGAGAACATCCCTTCTCCTGCGGTGACCAGCGCGGCGGCTGATGCCGCCGACATGGCGGCAGGGACAGCGACAGACAGGATCGTCACTCCAGCCAATCTGCCGTTTGTTGTCGTGGAGCCATCCGGCGGCGATGACACGGCAGCCATTCAGGCTGCCGCCGATTCGCTTGCGCCAGGTGGGACCCTCGTTTTCAGGGAGGGAGAGTACTCGACATCGGACACCCTGACGTTCGGCAACATCAACGTCCAGATGTCGATGACCGCGCTCTACGTCACGCAGATCACCTACAGCGGCACCGGCACGGCGGTGGAGATATCGGGGGCGAACGGCTGCGACATTCGGCTGGCCATCCACCGCGCCTCGCGACTATGGGATTCGACCGATTCGACGTCGAAGGGCGTTGTCATCGAGAACACCTACCACGCCCGCTTCCATCTGGACATCCGTGAGTTCTGCGCCGGACTCACGCTGCATGGCGATGCGGCCGGAGTGTCGTACAACATATTCGACCTTGAGGTGCTCGACAACAAGACCGGCGTGAAGTTCGAGCAGGTCAACAGCGGCTGGACCAACCAAAACGAGTTCCACGGACGCGTCGCGTTCTTCTCCGGAGCCGCCAGCTACGTCGGCACGGTGATGGTCGACAACACAGCGCAGTCGAACGGCAACACCTGGATGTGCTTCGGGTTTGAAGGCTCCAGCCAGGAAACAACTCTGCTCGAAGGCGGCGACGCCAACGTTTACGTCGGCTGCCGTTGGGAGGCGAACCCCGACGGCTCGATCCAATTCCTGGCGGGCTCGTCGGCCAACAAGATCATCGGCGGCTATGACCTGGTTGGCAGCGCCAAAATATCCGACCTCGGGACATACAACGATGTGGACACCTTCTCATACGTGAAGTATTCGTTCGGTCAGACCTCATTCAACGACAAAGGCATGGTGTTGAAGGGCGAGGTTGGCAACCCGGTCGTGCAAACCGTGATGCAAGGCGCCGAAACACAGATCGAAACATTCGCGAACGGCGATGTTGTCTGGTACGTCCCGGCGGGCAAGGAGTCCGACGCCACGCAGATCATGAAGGCCGACGCCAACATCCGCGGGTTCGTGTTCGGAGTTGCCGGCACCCCAGATGTTGCCCGGGTCTACTGCTACAACGCTCAATTCCTCGGCATCAAGGGTCACATCGCCTTCTCGGCCGACAACACGTACGACATCGGTATTGCCGGGGTTCGACCCCGGGACATCACACTTGGTCGCAACGCCAACATCGGAGGCGCGCTAAACCACGACGGCACGACTGCCGGGTTCTACGGCGCGACTCCCGTCGTGAAGGCCGCGAGCCCGGGCGTAGCGGCTGGCACTGACGCCACCGTGATCAACGCCATCATCACCGCCCTTCGCAACCTTGGACTCGTCACGTGAGCCAGCACCTACCGCCGGGGCTTCGCCGGGACACCGATGACTGTGGTTCCGGGCTCGACGTCGCGTGTCACGACGGCTCCCGCCCCAACACGAGCACCGGCGCCGATGGCCAGTCCGGGGAGTACTTGCGCCCCTGTGCCGAACTCAACCTCATCGCCAATCGTCACATTTCCGGACACGTTGACGCCGGGGGCCAAAGTCACGTAGTCGCCGATCACGCAGTCGTGGCCAATCGTCGCTCCGAGGTTCACATGCAGATGACGACCGGCGACGATGTTCGTCGTGAGCGCCGCATGCGCACACACCACCGCCCCAGCGCCGAGATCGACACTCCGACCGATCGCTGCCGTCGAATGCATGACCATCGGGTACGGCAACCTGCCCAGCCCCAACGCGCGCTCGTCGATCAGGCGACGCGTCGCCGGATTCCCGACGCCGATCAGGTAGGTGCATCGCAGTTTGGTGAGCATCTGGAGTCCGCCGAGTACTCGCTCACCCAGGGCGGCGACCTTGGCCAGGTCGGGGGTGCCGTCGTCGACGAAGCAGGCGAACATGTGGTCCGTTCGATCGTCACGCTCAACGGTCGCGATCGGCGACGCGTCGATCACGTCAAGTATTTCTCGGCCGAATCCGCCCGCTCCGATGATCACGATTCCCATCGGCCGAGTCTCGCACACGACCCCTCAGTACCGGACAACACCAATTCTCCAGCATCGGGGACGCCATGAATCAGCGTTACCCCGAGCGATCTCATCGCCCACGACTCACGGCGAGGTTAGGCTCGCGCAGTGGGCGTACACCATAACTACCTGCTGCTCAAGAGCGGCAGCAGCGTCCTCGAGATCATCAACTGGGCACGGACCGGCGCATACCTGTCGGACCCCGACCTCGCGATCGACGGCATCTCGCCGTGTGACGTTCTGTACGACGCCTGCGAAACATATTCGTGGGTGCCGTTCGACGAACTGAACCAGTGGTGTCCAGACACATGGGAACATCTCGACTTCGTGTCACCCGATGCCGATCCGGCACCGTGGTACAACCCGAACTATCCGGAATCCGCTGAAGCCCTCGGGTTCTTCATCACCGACTGGACGGGGCTCGGCGAAGGACACGTGTCGCGTCCGTCGTCACCGATCGGTGGATACGGGGGTGGCGTACGACTCGGCCGCGCCTCCGCGGACGGACGAGTCATGAAGCTGAACTTCATTCTGTTCGCCCGATCCGAAGAAGCCATGATCTACCTGTTCGACTGGCTCGGAGCGACCCTGACCGGGGTGTGCGGCGGCTGCGCAGACGAATCACTTCTGATTCGACGCACCTGCGGCACGATGGACAACCCGTCGAAAGGGCTCGGAGAAATGCGGCGCGTCGGGGTAACAACAGGTCTCGAATGGATGGCCGACCTCGTGCCCCGCGGCTCCTGCTTCCTGCGCGCCGCGTCAGTCACGTTGACTGCTGGAGATCCCGCCATCTACCTGCCGGACACCGAAGTTCCGGCCACCGATGAAGACCGCGTCGCCGATCTGCCGACATGTTTCGATGATGTCACGATCAACCAGTCGCGTATCCCGTGCCGTCCCGGCTGCATCGAACTTGACGACACGTGCCGCACCATCCTCTCCTTCGAAGCGGACCCGATGGGGGCGATGGCCCCGATCGTCACCATGGTCAACGATCATGACGAAGGCACCGTCCCGATGCGCGCCATCGTGTACGCCGACCCGCTCGACATCGGCCATTCCCCGAATCCATGCGGTCTCGGCATCCTCGGCGAAATCTACGTCCGCCCCCTGCCGCCATGGTCGACAATGGTGTGGGACGTCGCAGGCAGAAGCGTCCTCTATCGCGACGTGACGACCGGCGTCCTCACCGAAACCTACGCATATCTCGACGAGAACGACCCCCCAGTCCCCCGCGATTTCACGTTGGGCTGCGGACATTTCCATCTCGTACTCGAACCCGGATCACTGTGCGGGCAGTGGGCGCTCGGCCAGTTCACATGGAACGGCATCGAATACGACGACCCCCACTACCCCGCAGTGACCATGCGACTCCAGGAACGGTTGGGTGGCGGGTGACGATCCGCGTCGTCTCGACGTCAGGATGGGTGTACGACGAAACACTGTCCTCCCACACCCTGACCATCCCGTTGGAAGCCGCGGCGCCCGGCGACGTCGCGTTCATCAAAACCGCCGCCTTCACATTGGCGGCCGACAACTTCGGTCACATCATCGCGCCGGACGGCTGGGAAACCCTGTGGACCCAAACCAGCACCGGCGGCTGGAACAGCTACATGACCGGCAGAATCACCGGCACCACCCAGAACATCATCCTGCAGCGAAACGAGAACACCCCGGCCCAGATCGGCTGGTGGGCGCAATCCATCGTCGTCCGCGGTGTCACCGACACCGATCCGTACTGGGAGTTCTGGAATGTGTTCCAAAACTTGCCGGTCAACGAATGGGATCTTCCCCCGATGGACGTCCTCGGCGACGACCGGCTCGTCATGCACTACCTGTACGTCCTGTGCAACAACGCCGTCGTCGGCTCCATCAACGCGACCGGCGGATGGAACCTCGACCGGCTGACAGTTCTCCCGATCAACGAAGGCTCCGTCGCCGGCGCGGTACTGACCCAGGAATCGAACGTCGACACCACTCTCGGCAAAGTGTCCGTCGACAGCCCCGCCGCGAACACCGCAGGTGTTGTCCTGTCGGCCACGCTAATCCCGAAACCCGAAACCACTCCTACGTTCGCGAACCCGCGTCGTCTGCGTCTCGGCTGCCCCGACTCGTACAACGTGTGGCTCACCGACTCCAGCTACCGCAACACCCTCGACAAAGTCGGCTGGACCAACCTGAACTGGAGCCGCTCCCTCGACGAAATCAGCACCGCCGGCGCACGCCTACCCGACCATCTCGGCGGCGCGTACTGTGTCGAGAAGTTCGGTGGCATCGAAACCTGGAAATTCGGTCTCCTCATCGAACGCAACGACCAACGAGTCTGGTCCGGTCCGATCACGTCGATCACGCGCGAAGAATCCGAGCTGGTCCTTGGAGCCTCAGACATCCTGGCCCGCACGATGAAACGTCCCGCGATCTACGCTAGCGAACCAGCCATCTACACCTCTGTTGATGCCGCGGTGTTGTTCACCGACATCATCAACGTTCACTCCGCGTCACCGTCCGACCCGTACCGTCTCCAAGCCCCCGAGGTGTATGTCGGAGTGTTCACCGACCGGACGCTCCGATGGCGGCAAGGCTCATACGCGTGGCCGCTGCTCGAAGAACTGATGGGTTCGAGCATCGACGCGTTCATGGTGCTCGACACCTTGTTCGTGTGGGACCCGCGACGCGGCTGGATGTTCGTCGACATCGACGACGGCGTAACACGTGTCCTTCCCGGCCCCTACAACTCGGCGTTCGACATGGAGTTCGGAACCTTCACCAACGCCGCGTTCACGACCCGCCCGAAATGGGCGATCTCCGGTGACGTCCAAACGAACTTCGTGATCTCGACGAGCGCCGACAGCGGCGAAGAAGGCTTCCGCCGCTACAAAGTTGCCGAAGACGTCCCGTCGCAAGCCGAAGTCGGCGTCCTATTCTACGTCGACGTTGACCCATTCGCGCAACCCGGTGGCGCAGAAATCGACCTGCCGGACTCCACCCTGCAACGCCGCGCAGACACCGTCCTCGCGTTGCGCCGCAAACCTCCGGCCGTCATCTCCGGCGGGATCCTGTCAGAGTCCGCGCCGGTCGACGTCAACAATTTGCTGCCCGGATCGATCTGGCGTCTCGACGTCCACGACTCCGGCTACCGCCAGCTCCTCCAAGCCGGAAGATTGAAGCGGGTCGAGGTGTCCGTCACCGCAGGCACCGACGGACTCGAAGAATCAGTCGCGCCAACGCTCTACCCTTTGGGCTGGGTGGAAGGAGCCTGACGTGTCGGATCGTAATCTTCGGGAACCGGGACGGGCCCACGTCCAACAAGTCCAGGCACTCAACGCCAAGACACGCAACCTTAGCCAACGCGCCTACTCGGGGGCGATGCGGTCCGTCCGCACCCCGGTCGTCGACACCGGCTCGACCTCCCCGACCGCCCTCATCTCGACCGAAGTGTCGGCCGGACGATGGGCGGTCGACACCCTCACCTACGCGAGCGCGACCCTCGTCGCGGGGCATGTCTTCTCAACTGACCTGGCGTTGATCAGCAACGAAACCGGAGCCGACCTCTCGAGTCTCCTCGGTCCCGGTCTATCGATCGGGATCTCTGTGCCGGTCACCGGATTCGTGTCGCTTCCCATACCGATGATGGGCGACTTCTCCGTGGATGAGGCCGTCACCGTCACGCTCCGGGCCTGGGGATCGACGACACTCGCAACATCCTGGATCTATCCCGGCCTGCGCTTGCTGCCGTTTTGATGACGACTGTGGAAGAATGAACCGATGGGACTCTGCACACCAGGTGCTTGTACATGTGCGATCCAATCCGAGTCCCTCCAGATCTCCGGCAACGGCTCGGCAGGAAACCCGTACAACCTGGAATCCACCGGGCTGACGATCGTCACGTCGGTGACGCGGCCGGGCTCGCCGTTCCTTGGGCAGCAGATCCTGGAGACCGACACGGACCGGATCTACTACTGGGATGGCTCGGACTGGCGGATCGAACGCGACCCGGAGCCCTACGCCGACTGCACTCTCGTCCCGGGGGTGACGACCGATTTCACCGCCGGAGTGCCGACTCTCTGGCATACGCTGCCCGACGTGGTGGCCCCTCCATGGGCGACGGTCGCACGAGCAACCGTCAGTCTGATTGGCTTCCACATCGTGACGAACCCGGCAAACTTCTCCATCTCTGTACAGCTTGACGGGGCCAACGCGACCATCAATGGCGGCCTTTACTATGGCGCAATCAGCGAAATTTCCGTCCGCACATCACTCTCCGGGAATGGCATCTGGGATGGCCTCACTCCGGGAGCCACGCTGACTCCAACACTGACGGCTAGTCGCGGCGGCGGCACTGGCGCTTTGCGATCCGACAGCAGCTGCTGGATCACCATGGATATCACTTGGGAGGAGAACTGATGGCTCTCTGCTCCACAGGTCAGTGCAATTGTGCGATTGAGTCCTCGTCACTGTCGATCTCCGGCAACGGCTCCGCCCTCAGCCCCTACATCTTCGAGGTCGCAACCAGCGTCGGGGACCGGTTGACGGATCTCGAAGCACGTGGTGATCGCCAAACCTACAACCCCTCAATCTCGGGGGCAGGATGGTCGTTCGGGTCGGGGTCGTTGGTCGAGGGCGAATATTGGGTGGATGGGCCGAACTCCGGTGATCTCGTCCACTTCCATATCGACATCACGTTCGGCACCGGGGCAACATTCGGTGCGGTCGAACCGCGCATCACTTCGCCGCCGATAGCGGAAGGCCCCTCGGCGTCTGCGACGCGAAGTCTGCCCCTGATCCTCATAGACATCATCGATGCTTCTGCGGGTCAGTCGGTGGCGGGCCGCGCCCAATTCACTCCGGCGGGTCAACTTCGGTTGGTTCTCCACGCCGTTACCGTCATCGGGGGAGGGAATTGGGTGAGCTATTCAGGAATTAGCAGCACCATTCCCTGGATCTGGACCATCGGCGACCAGATCCATATCGCCGGGTTCTACCCGCGGGCCTAGCCTTCCGGCGTATAGACACATCGGCGAACTACTATGACGTCATGACGCTCACGTACACGCACAATCGATCGGCGTGGGTGACGACCCGCCCGGTCACCGGGCCCGCGTTCAACTGGGCTGGCATCAACCTCATCGTCATTCACTACACCGCCGCCGACGACCTGATCGACGGCGACCCCGGCGAGAGCGCCGACCGTCTCGACGACTACATCCGCAGCGCCCACAACTCATATCTCAACGACCCGAACCGCGGGTACAGCCTCGGCTACAGCATCGCGGTCGACTGGCTTGGCGGCACGTGGGAGATCCGAGGCGACACGTTCAAGTGCGCGGCGAACCTCAACCTGAACGACCGTGCCATCGCGATTCTCGTGCTCGTCGACTGGCAGGACCCCGCCTCGAAGTTCGCCACCGCTGCGATCCAGAACCTGGTGTCACAGATCCGCGCGAAGGCACCCGGTGCGATCATCATCGGACACCGAGAGGGACCGCAATATCACCCGAAGGCCACGAAGACACGCTGCCCGGGTGACGGTGTGTTCGCCCAGCTGAAGGCTGGGGTGTTCGAGCCCGGCACGACGCCACCGGCGGACCCGCCGACCGACCCCGGCCCGACGACGAGCACTTACACCGTCGTCGCCGGCGACGGCTGGTTCGCGATCGGCCGCAAGACCGGCGTCGAGGTCGGTCCGCTCCTCGCCGTCAACGGCGCCTCGCTGTCTACGATGCTGCATCCCGGCCAGGTGTTGAAAGTCCCTGGCACCGCACCACAGCCAGGGACACCAACCGACTGGATCTCGAAGGGCATGGGATTCACATCCCCTGACGGTCAGCCGCTCATGAAGCGCGGCCAGGTTCACTCGGACACGATGTGGCTCCAGGCCGTCCTGTGCTCAATGCCCGGACCCGATGGCAACCCGATCTACAACCCGGCGTGGGTCGGTGGCGACTCGACGAACAACGGCACGGTCCGCAACGGGCAGCAGTATTTCGGTGACGCCACATTCAACTCCGTGAAGTTCTGGCAGAGCCACAACGGACTGACCGCGGACGGCGAGTTCGGGCCGGCGTCGTCGGCCCGAATGGTGGCGGTCCGAGGGAAGTGACATGGCGCTGAGAGGCGCGTCAGGCGATGAATGATGAGACAAGCGGCGCTGAACAGGAAGAGGATGACACGTGAACCAGCGCCGCGCCGTCGACCGGGAGCCATTCATCACGCCACGCAAAATGATCCAGTGGGCGCAGGCACTCTGTTTCGCGATGATCCCCGCCCTCGTCGCGTTACGACTCATCCAAGGCAACGAAGTGATGTCGTCCGACATCATGGCAATGACAACCCTCGCCGCGATCGGCACCGGTTCACACGCCGGATTGAAGTGGGCAGACCTGAAAGAGGAACGGCGGTCGGAACGGGAGCCCGACGATGAAATTAGTCCGCCGGCGAAGCGGCAGCCACGAGTCCAAGTCGTCCGAAGGCGGAGTGGAGACGACGACCAAGGACTCCTACGTCGACTCCGATACGTTCTCGCAGGTCACCCGCCGATTCTCCAATGCAACCCGATGGATGACCGTCACGCTCGCCATCTTCGGCGTGGGGCTGACCGCGGCGTTCTACCTTCGTGAGCGTGACGTCGATGAACTCAAACGCAACATCTGTGAGGCCGACGTCGCCGACGACCTTGGCGACCGCGCCTTATGGTTCGCTCTGTCGGCCGAGTTCCAGTTCGACCAGGAAATCATCGACACGATCACGGCGGTCCTGGATCGCGAGAAGCCTGAGGTGGATGTCGACGAAGTATGTGGGTGACGTGTGAGCCGCCTACGCACCATCATCGCTGTTGGCTGGCCCGTTCCCGCTGCCATCTTCATCTTCATCATCGGGCTCACCTTCGCGGGCCGGATGACCGACCTGGAAGACGCGGTTACCGACGGGTCGGTGGCGGATCAGGCGCAGAACCAGGTCATCGAACGGCTCACCGACGGCTACGACGTCCTCCAGGAGGAGTCGCCTGACGTCTCCGTGCCGACCCCCGCCGAGATCGTGGTGGATGCCGCCGAAGAGAACGACGTCCCTATCGAGCAAATCATGCCGGACACCTCGATGCCCCGACCGACCGAGCCCGAGCAGGCCGGACCCCCAACCGCGCAACCGGTCATCGTCACCGAAGTCCTCGACCTCGCCGAAGTCCGCGCCCTCGTCGAACCGATCGTCTTCGATGTCTGTGCCTCGAGCGACGTCTGCGACGGTCCCCCAGGATCGACCGGTGACACCGGCGGGACAGGAGGTCCCGGGCCATCCGGCGGAACTGGGGCCCCAGGTGTCGATGCTCCAGCGATCACCGACGAACAGCTCTCCGCCATCGTTGTCGCACATTGCTCACAGCCCGGCAACTGTGCCGGAATGCCCGGCGAGGACGGCGCCACCGGCGCGCAGGGAGCCACAGGCGAGCCCGGGCGACCTCCAACCGCCGAAGAGGTAGCCCAAGTCGTTCTGTCGTCGTGTGGGGCCGGCCAGTGTTTCACGCAAGCCCAGGTCGACGTCGCGATGGCCGCATGGTGTGGCGGCTCCGGCACCTGCGCCATTCCGGGGCCTCCGGGTCCGGAAGGTCAGCCCGGCGCGACGGGCCTACCCGGCGCGCCGGCGCGGGAAGTGATCGCAGTGAACTGCACGCAGCCGAACCCGATCGGCGAAATCACCTGCGAAGTCGTGTACGGCGACGCCGCATGAGAGTGGCCTTTGACGTGTTGGATGGTGGAGAATGACGGCATGAAAGCAAAGCTGTTCGCGGTCTTCGCCGCGGTGTTCCTTGGGATCGCCGCCCCGACGGTCGCCTTCGCCCAAGTTCCCGTCGACACTCCGATCGGCCCGGACTCGACGGCTGACTCACTGTTCAACCTCGATCCGTTCGTCGTCACGATGATCCTCGGGACATTGATCCCGGCGCTCGTCGCGCTCGTCACGAAAGCGAGCACTGCGGCCTGGCTCAAGAAGGTGCTCACCCTTGCGCTTTCCGCGGTCGCAGGGTTGGTCACGGTCGGCATGATCGACGGCGGCGGATCAGTGATATCAGTCGACTCCCTCAAGTCGGCGTTCCTGGCATTCCTCGCAGCGATCGGCTCGTACTTCGGCCTGGTCCGCAACAGCGAAGCTGAAACCAAACTTCAGGAGATCGGACCGGCGGACAGCCCGCCCGACTGATGCGTCTTGTCGCCGTCCTCGCCGTGGTCGGCTGCGGGCTGATCGCTTGGCTCGGCGGATTCTTCACCCCCCTCCCGCCAGGCGCCCGTTGGGAATAGCGGACGTCATCCCGGCACTCGCACCATCGGCTACCCTGTCAGGGTGCCTCCCACCTCCTCGAAGCGTCCCCTGCCGCCCGTGACTGTCCCACCGGCATCGAAGCCCGGTGGGATGCCGTCCACGAAGAACCGCGAGCTGCAAGGCCTGTTGATTGACTTGGGCTACTACAAGGGCCGAGTGAACGGGTACTACGGGAACGACATGCGCTCGAGTGTGTCCCTACTCCAGCAGCAGCTCATCAAAGACGGGTTCTACGACGGGGCGCCGAACGGCAACTTCGACGTCGCCACCCGTACCGCGCTGCTCGCCGACCCGAACATCCCAACCACCACGTGATTCGGATTTTAGGCTTCCAGCTGGGGTATGCGCCGTATGCCCGCGTGGGCTCCTTAACTCTGACATCCCTACATCCCCATGAGTAGGATGAATGTCCCGGCCACGCGTGAACGTGCCGGGACCGACCAGACACAACGGAGGTGTCCGATGCCCACGAAGCCTACGCTCACAGTGGAGCGCCTGCGGGAGGTCCTCGACTACGACCCCGACACTGGCGTGTTCCGCTGGAAGATCCGAGTGGCGATCAAGATCAGAATTGGCGACGTGGCCGGCACTCCCCTGTGTAGCGGGTATTGGGCCATCAAGATAGACGGCAAGTCCTATCGAGCACATCGCCTCGGCTGGGCGCATTTCTACGGGACGTGGCCGGAGCATGGTGTTGATCACATCAACCGCTGCAAACTGGATAATCGAATCACCAATCTACGCCCCGCAACCCAGGCGCAGAACGCTCAGAATATCCAGGGTCCCAAGTCAAACAACAAGTCTGGTCTGCTGGGCGTCTACCCGAAGAAGAACCGTTGGGCCGCGTGCATTGGGCTGAATGGCGAATCCAAACATCTTGGAAGCTTTAGTACCCCAGAGGAGGCCGGTGCAGCGTACGAGACAGCAAAGCGTAATCTCCACCTGTTCTACGCAGAGGGAGCCACCTCATTCGCGTCTTAGCGTTCGTTCTTGGATATCCACCCCACGCCCGTGTCGGCAGTTGGATTGCGACGCACAGCTATCTCGCGGGGCTCGCCGCGGCTGGCCACAAAGTCATTGTGCAGGTTCCCGACCACATCAAGTCATACGACATCGACGGCGTCCACGTCGAACACCTCGGTTCCAACATGCGACCGAGGTTCGCCCGCACCGATGTCTGCATTTCGATCCACGGTGACGACGCCCGCCTCCATCGCGTCGCGATGACGGAACACGTCCCGTCGGTCCGGTTCGTTCATGGCACCCATGACACCATGTTCCACAACCTCGTGAAGCACGGCGAACCAACCCTCACCGTCTTCAACTCGTACAGTCTCGCCGAACACGTCGGCTACACCGGCGAACACATGGTGTGCCACCCCATCATCGATCCCACCAAATTCGCGACGACACCAGGCGATTCGATCACGCTCGTCAACTTGATCGAACCGAAGGGCTACCTCACGTTCGACGCCCTCGCCCGCTACCTCCCGAAGCGCCCCTTCCTCGGCGTCCGAGGCGGCTACGGCCCACAGCCGGAAGGCCAGGCCCGCAAGAACGTCACGATCATCAAGCCGACCGGCAACGTCCGCGACGACATCCTGGCGAAGACCCGCATTCTGTTGATGCCATCGGATCACGAAACCTGGGGGATGATCGGGATCGAAGCCATGTGTGCCGGAATTCCCGTGATCGCACACCCGACGCCAGGACTGAAGGAATCCCTCGGCAACGCCGGGCTCTTCGCAGACCGTGATGACCTCGACGCCTGGTTGGACATCATCGAAGACCTCGACAACCCCCGCAAATACGCGGCGGCATCGAAGCGGGCAAAGGCTCGAGCAGACCAACTCGCCAAGGACGACTCCTTGACGAGGTTCATCAAGCGGTTAGAGGAGATTGTCGGATGAGAGTCACCGTGATGTGCCCCTGGAGACCGACCCCTGATCGTCTCGCCGCGTTCCAAACGGTGCGGGACTGGTATCTCACCAACGCCCGCAACTGGTATTTCGGGACCGCTGACTCCGGCCACCCCGAGTTCTCGCGGGCCGGGTCCCGAAATACCTGCGTCCGGCTCGCAGAGAAGGAAGGGGCGGATGTCGTCGTCCTCAACGATGCCGACACGATCCCCGATTTGAAAGCGGTGACCGCGGCCGTGTTCGGGGCATTCGACGACGGGCTTCTCCATTTCGGGCTCGACACGATGCTGTACCTCACCGAGGAGGAGACCGCCGCCTACCACGCCGGGATCATGCCGACCCGGCAAGCCCTCCAACATGATTCGTCGGTCATCGCGATCAAGCCGACGTCGTACTGGGAGTGCGGCGGCCAGGACGAACGCTTCACCGGATATGGCGGAGAAGATGGAGCCCTAACCTCGGCGGCCACAGCGATCCTCGGGCGACCGCGGTGGCACACGGGGATGGCGCTGTCGCTTTACCACGACGGCGCCTGCCGCGACATCGGCAGCGAACGCTGGCAGCCGAACTCGGCGCTCAGCCAGCGCTACTACCACGCCCGCAACAACCCCGCAGCCATGCGGGCCATCATCGCCGAACGCGAACCGGAGAACCAGGATGCATGATGCCGCTCTCAAATTTGTAGCCGACTTCGCCGCCATCACTGGCCTCGAAACTGCTGACGTCGTCGCCGTCGACATCGGCGGCCGCGAGACGAACGGTCACGCCCGCTGGATCTTTCGGAACGCCCGCTGGACTGTTGTCGACGCAGCCGATGGGCCAGGCGTAGACATCGTCGCCGACGGTGCGACATGGCAACCCGATCAGCCGGTTCCTCTCGTCCTGTGCACCGAGCTGTTCGAGCACACACCCGCGATGAGGGAGATCCTCGCCAACATCTACGCGATGTTGGAGGATGGCGGGATGTGTGTTATGACGATGGCCGGACCCGGACGGGCGGTCCACGGGCTCTACCACGACGACCCACTCGTGCCCGGTCATTATGCCAACATCGAGCCGGACGAGCTGGAGTTCGCTCTGCAAACCGCGGGCTTCTCGGAGTGGGAAGTCGACCAGCTCGGAGAGGACGTGCGCGCATGGGCGAAGAAATAGATCCGGATGCGGCGAACCCGTGTCGTTCGATCCCGTGCCCACCGATGGAGGAGTTCCCCTTTGGCCAGGATTGGATCGCTCGCACGATCCGACAGACCCCGACAGAGTACGAGAAGCGCACGGGTCAGCTCGATCTCGGAGTTGACCAACGCCCACAGGACTTCGCTCGGAACCAGTTCACGTTCTACGCCGAGGGCCCCTACCACCTGCTCTCACCCGAGCAGCAGGCCAAGGTCCGCGCCGAGAACGCATCGTGGCACCGCGAGCAGCGTCGGCTGAAGGTCCGGACCCGCAAGTGCTACCGAGCGGTCAAGCAACGACTTCGGGACACCTGGGGCGTGTTGCTCCACGGGCTGCCGGAGCACGACTCGTGGTAAACGTGGAAGCTCTTATGGGTCGGCAGTTCGGCCGGTGGGTCGTCCAAAGCGATGGAGGGATAGTCAAGGGGAGGCGCCGACTGCTCGTTCTTTGTGAATGCGGGACGACCAAGAGTGTCTCTCTCTCGTCGCTTCAACGTGGAGATAGCTCCTCTTGTGGATGCCTGATGAGGGAACGGGGATCGGCGGCGAACCGAATCCACGGTCATCGCGGTAATCCGCGCGCCTCGGCCACGTACAACGCCTACCGGGCCATGCTGGGCCGGTGTCACAATCCCAATGATTCGGCCTTCCCTCGGTACGGAGGGCGAGGTGTCCAAGTTTGCGAGCAATGGCTGGGGATCGATGGGTTTGTCCGTTTCCTTCAGGACATCGGAGAACGGCCACCCGAGCCCCCGGGATGGAGTGGTCGGAAGTCCTATTGGTCGTTGGACCGAATCGACAACGACGGGAACTACCAACCCACCAATTGTCGATGGGCCGACCCGGTAACCCAGCGAGCCAACCAGAGGCGGGTCCTCAATCCCGCCACGTCCTGCCGTCGAGGGCATGAGTACACGTCGGAGAACACCTACGTGGCACCGAAGACTGGAGTACGTCATTGTCGAGCATGTCGCCGTTTGTGGATGGGGGACCATTCTTGAACACCGTCGCCACCTGCCTTCTCACCTCCATCGAGAATCCAATGTGCGTCGGGTGCTCGAACTACTCACCGGATGTCACGATCCTCCGCAAGTGGCTGGAGTCATTGATGGACTGCCACGCCGTGGTGATCCACGACGAACTGCCCGAGCATCACCAAGCAATTGGCCGGCAGTGGGCCCGAGTCCCCGTCGAGTTCGTCCAGGTCGAGTCGTCCGACACCAACCTGTTCTTCGCCCGCTGGGTTCACCTGCGCGTCTGGCTCGACAATCAGCCGGATGTCGACAAGGTGTTCATGACCGACGGCTCCGACGTCGTGATGAACCGCCCGCCGTGGCCGATGATGGAAGCCGACCATCTCTACGTCGGATCAGAGAACGACACGGTTGCCAACAAGTGGATCGTCGACAACCATCCGTCGATCAAGCCGATGGCGGAAGAGTTCCCTGATCGCGTGCTCCTCAACGCCGGGCTCCTCGGCGGCAGTCGGGCAGACGTCCTTGAGCTCCTGGACGACCTCATCGAGTACCCGATGGATGGCGGAGACCTGACCGATATGTCCACGTTCAACCGGGTCCTGCGCGAACCTCGATGGCGTGACCGATTCGTCACCGGCCCACTCGTCCACACCGAGTTCGGGAAGTGGGCGCCCAGCAATGGCAGCCCCTGGTCCCATAAGTAGTGGTAAGGTTATTAGTAATGAGTACAACCCGCCAGACCGACCCATCCGTCCGGTGCTCGATGGACGGATGCTCGATGATGGCCTACTGGCGTGGACTCTGTCGGCGTCACTACATCGCAGACCAATATCGAGACACCCCGATCCCAGCCGCAGAGCTGCTCATGGAGCAGCTGGCGAAGAAGATCGAGGTGTGGGATTGCGGCTGCTGGGTGTGGACCAAGGCGAAGTTCGCTAGGTCAAATCACGGCATGTTTGGATACAACGCTCTCGGCAAGAACTTCACTCACTACGTACACCGTTGGGTTTACGAGCATCTCATCGGGCCCGTCCCCGAGGGACTCGTACTCGACCACCTATGTCGCGTGGAGGCTTGTTGCAACCCGGATCATCTTGAGCCAGTGTCGAACGCCGAGAACATCCGCCGCGGCATCGGCCCCGACGGAGGGCTACGCCGTCATCAGCGAGCATGCAAACGTGGGCATCGTTTCAGCCCGGAGAACACGTATGTGTCGAAGCTTGGGTGGAGACACTGTAAGGTCTGTGCGCGCGACCGCCACCGACGTACCGCTAAACGGGCGCAGTGACTGTGGATAACATGTGGACATGGAGAGCCCTCGTCTGGTTGCGGTCGACGCTGACACGCTTGGCGATCTCCTCGCGCTCTGCGAGCGACTACTCTCGTATGTCATCGAGGACCAGCTTCACGATGCCGCGCATCTACGCGACGTCCCGATGGCGGTCACCGATGGACTCCGCGGCGCAGTCGCAGAGATCAGGGTTCGAGCATTGGTTTCGGCGTAGACAACGAGGAGGGCAGTAGCCATCGCTTGCGGCTGTAACAAAAAGGGCGCGCTGGCGAAGCTGAACGCCCAGTACGAAGATCTGGTCCGCAACGACCGGTCAATGGTGCTCCTCGGCGAGGACGATTATGCTTGCGAGTCGTATTCCGGCATCTTCCAGGGCACCCACTTCCATATCGTAGGGCGCGGCACCGAACACGAGAAGATCTTCCTGCGATCGGCCAGCCGGGAAGCCAAGCTCTACGCCAAGGAACATGGTGTCAAGGTCGGACGCCTCGTGAACGCACGGAGTCTCTGCGCCGAGCGTGTCGTGCAGCTCCTCGGTGCCTAGGCCCGCAGGTCGATGAGCGCCGTCACCAGTTGATAGGACTCGAGCCCGTCGAGGAGCCGCAACACCTGGGAATGCTCGAGCTGCGCCCACGACACGACGTCTCGACGAAGTAGGAACTGGGCGTATTCGATCCGTTCCTCGCGGGTGAGCCCGATTTCGTCGGCCAGGAGGAACAGTTTCTTGAGTTGCGGCGACTGTGGATTGCCACCACTTCCCATCCCAAGCATCTTACAATCTCAGATATATGGCTCGGTATGTGACCGCAGGGGACGCCAACATCGACCAACTCCCCCGCGCCTACACCAAGGGGCACAAGCCCGAGCCGATCGGCTACCGCGCCGGAGCACGATGCATATCCGAGAACCTCGTGGTGACGTCAGCACCGAAAGGTGGACGCCCGTCCATCTGGATCGTCGAGGACCACGAAACCTACATGGTCGGCGATGAACCAATCCTCGGCAGTGCCCTCACCGAGGTCGCGCTCGGTCACTGTTCGCTGTGCTCCGTCCAGTTTGACTGCGCAAGATTCGCTGTCGCCTGCGAAGAGGACTTCGGCACCCGCTCGATGCCGCTCGACGATCTGCTGTGGCTCCGCAAGCAACGCAACCCGGAGGCGATCATCCGCCGGGCCGAGGCCGACGGCCGGCCGATGCAGTTTGCTGTGAGGGACGCCCGCACCCGCTGACATGGTAGGACCACTAAGCTGACGCGATGGCAGCCACCATCCTCCAGAAGCCTCGCTACAACGGATCGATCTCCTACGCCAAGAACAAGGAGTTGATGTATCCGAACATCGAACGGGGCGTCGTGCTCATCATCGGCAAATCCCCGAAGTCGAAAGTGACGATCCTGTCGTTCGACTCCGGCAGCCGGCGCGGCGAACAGGTCGACGTCATGCAGAACGTGACAGTCACCGAAGAGAAAGGCAAGCTGCGTCTCAACGGCGAATCGTTGCGGGTGTCCCAAGAGTTCAAGGGGACGATCCCCACCGTCGTCGAGATCGTCCTCACTCTCAACGACAAATGCCGCGAATGTGGTAATCGGTGAACGTCTGGCTCGCCTTCCTACTGATCTCACTCGCCTCGGCCCGGCTGACTCGGCTGGTGTGCCTCGATGTCCTGTTCGACGAGCCCCGCAACTGGATCGTCGGCGGACTCCAAGACCCCGTCCAAGTGAAAACCCGGGAGCGCGACGGCTTCCGTTTCCGCCCACTCGCCGAACCCGAATACCACTCGCGAGGCAAGGTGGCGTACTGGTTGCGGAACAAGCTGGGCTACATGATCCAATGCGCGTATTGCGCCTCCGCGTATTGCACGGCCCTGGTCCTTTTCGGCTTCCGGATCTTCGTCGAACCCGTTCCCGCGCCAGTGCTGTGGTGGCTGGCGGCCTGGATGGTGGCGGTCGTCGTGCTCGAGATCACCGACGGCGAGTAACGTAGGCCCATGACGACTGATCTTCTGTCTCCCGTCGTCCTGGACGGCATGGAGGAGTTCCTCGGCATGATCTCGAAAGGGGTCGGACCGAAGAACGCAGCGATCGCCGTCGGCTGGAGCCTTCGCCAGCTCCGAGAACTACAGTCGGACGCCCAGTTCGTCGAAGTGATGGAAGCGGCCCGCGAGCAGCTCATCGAATCGATCGAAGAGAAGTCGGCGGCCATGGCGATCGCTGGAAACTGCGTAACACCCGATGTGCGCGTGCTCACCGAGGACTTGCAGTGGGTGGCGGCCGGCGACCTGCTGTTCGGGGAGCGACTCATTGGATTCGATGAGTATCGCCTAGAGGGGGAGAGAGCGCGGAGATATCGCATCGCTACGGTCCTATCGACAGGGCTGGATCGCCGCGAAGTGTGGCGACTCAGGTTCGCTGACGGCCAGTCAGTCCGCTGCACCCCCGATCACCCCTGGATAGTCACCCGCAACCGCCAACTTCAAGGCGGAGACAACCGTCTATTCTGGTTGACGCCGCCAGACATCGCTCAACGCCTCGCCACTGGAGGCCCCCGTCGCGGGCCTAGTTCGGCCTGGATCGTCAGACCGTTCGCTCCCTGGAGCACACCCCCGCGGGACTACGCGGCAGGGTTTCTCGCGGGGGCCTTCGACGCTGATGGCTCTATCTCAATGGGGTCGCTGCGGTGTTGGCCCACTGCCGAGTTTTCTCAGTATGCGAATCCCCTACTGGACGCCGTAAAGCAGGCCCTCGACGAGCACGGGTTTCCCTACAAGGAAGGGAGCCGGATGACCCCGAACAGCCGACTGTCGTCGATTAGTTACCTGAGGCTGAAGGATCGCTGGCAAACCCTACGGTTCCTTGGGCAGATGCGCCCCCCGCGTCTACTAGATAACTGGTTGACGCGGGGCGCGGTTGAGGGCAGGACGTTCAGCCGTCTCGGAGAAGAGAGCCTCCGAGAGGTGGTATCGGCAGAGCCAGACGGAGAGGCCGAGATCTGCACCCTCGCGACATCGACCGGCACATTCCTGACGGAATACGGCGCGACTCACAACACGCCGATGATCCAAATGTGGCTTTACTGTCACGGCCAAGACAGAGGGTGGCGTCCACCGACACACCGCGTCAACGTCAGTCACCAGGGCACACCAGCCGCAGAACGGGTGCTTGCCGTCACGAGTGCAGCGCTCGAACTGATGGCGAAACACGGCCACCAGGCGCTTGCTCTCGGTGGGCCGCTCGACAAGATGGAGGACGTCGTCGACGCCGAGGTAGTCGATGACTAACCCCGACATCGAACATCTCCGCAAGGTCGGCTCACCGCTCCGACTTGCACAAACGCTTGCCCCACATCTCTACGGCCCCCGGTCGACATACCAGGCCGACCCATGGCTGCGGATGTGTGAAGGTCGGATCATGGACGCGGTCAGTGACCGTGAAAACCAGCGGTTCTTGAAGATCAACGCTCCGCCACAATCGGGAAAAGCAGCCTGGTCGAGCTGTTCACTCCTCTCTGGGTGCTCGGCCATTGGCCTGATACCAGAGTCATCCTGATCGCCTACTCCGACGACCTCGCGATCCGCTCCGGCGCGCTCGTGCGGGACATCTTCATGAAGTGGGGCCCCGAGTTCTTCGGCCAGACCGTCGACGCGAACTACGAGTCGAAACAGGAATGGCGTCTGGCTGGACACCAAGGTGGGATGTTGTCCGTCGGGATCGGCTCGCGAATTTCAGGTATGCCAGGAGATTTGGTCGTACTCGGCGACCTAATCAAGGGCATGGAGGAAGCCGGCTCAACGAAGACGAAGGAAACGCACTGGGCAGAGTTTCACGGCGCCATCCTGCCTCGCCTACAACCCGGCGGCACGATGCTCCTCGGGGCTACCCGATTTGCGGACGACGACATGTCCGGCCGCATCGACGCCCAGGCGAAAGATCCTGAGTACGACGGAGACCGCTGGGAATCCCTCGTGTTCAAGGCGATCGCCGAGCCCGACTTCGACGAAGACAACCCGGACGACCCGGAGTGGCGCGACCTCCTCGGCCGCAAACGCGGTGAACCCCTGAAGACGCGGTTCTCGAAGTCAGGCGAAGAGGAAGACCCGGAGCGCTGGCACGACTCGTTCTTCTACCGGCGCAAGCGCACGACCGTTCCGTTCATCTTCTCCGTCGTGTACGAACAGGAGCCCACCTCGCCGACGGGCGGTATGTTCCCCCCGGATAAATGGGCGTGGTACGACCCGGACGACAAGCCGTGGATGCAGTCCCGCCGACGAGCCTGGGACCTCGCGGCCTCAGAAGGTGGCGGCGACTACAGCGTCGGCGGGCTCGTCACGAAAGACATCGACGACGTCTTTTATGTGCAGGACATCACCCGATTCCAGAAGGGCGCGAACGAAGTGATGGACGAAGTCAAGGTGACTGCGTTCACCGACGGAGTGTCGGTCCCCGTGCTCATCGAGGGCTCCAGGAATGGAGACGGCCTAGCCGTGATCGCCTTCTACCAGAAGGAACTGAAGAACTACACCGTCACCATGGCGCGCGCCGAAGGCTCGAAGGAGGAGCGGGCCCGGCCGTACTCGACACTCATGCAACAGGGACGAGTGAGACTTCCCCGCGGCAAGGATGGCAAGTCACCGGACTGGGTTGCGCCGTTCATCGACGAACATCGCAAGATGATGGGCGACGGCCGCAAGGGAAGGAATGACGACATGATCGATGTTACTGCGCATGCCATCAACGACATGCTCGACTCGAGCGTCGTCGAAATGTTGATCCCCGACCTCCACCTACGAGGCCGCGGGTCACGCGCCTCGGTGGTCCTCGGCGACTCCAACGACGTCATGTCCGCCGACGAGCCAGCCGGCGTGATCTGACGGATCGGGGAACAAGTCGGGTAGGTCGGCCGGGCATTCAGCCTGCGGACGCCACCACGTGATGACACCGAGCGTTGAGTGATGTTCCTGGATTGGCACGAAGAAGACCGGATCTTGATCGGCGACAGGATACAGCGACCATTTGGCGCCTTGCGGCCACACCATCAGCACGAGCCCAAAGCTGCCGACCTGAGGCTCGCCCCTCAACGCTGGGTGCATCGTGACCTGATTGAGGGCAGTAATGATTTTCTTGAGAGCCTTTCGCGAGGCCGGGACCCCATCCCGGGCATTGCTGGTCTTGCGATGCCTTCCAGACGAGGCGTAGAACACGTTGTTCTCCATCCGTTCCGCCAGAGTTTTCCAGCCGATCGCCGGCATCGCCACGGCGTGCCCAGCCTTCGTCCGTTCGCGGTTGGCGATGAGGTGCTGCTTGTGCCGCGCCGTACCCCAATGGCGAGCGGCGTTGAGCTGCGCGTACGACAAAACGACGATCACTCAAAATCCTGTTCGGCGAGGCTGAGAACTTCCTCAGCGAGGATGATCACGTCGGCCGGTTCCGCGGCGGCCAGATCGATGATGCTGGCATGTCCCGTACGGGCACACACCGCGGCGATCATCTCCTTGATGTCTGGTTCCCGACGGGCGGCCTCGATCAGTTCGCGGGCTGCCTTCGCCGCCTGGACACGGACGTCACCGACGGGGAACTCCTGCTCGATGCGCTGGAAGCTCATCGGAGTAAATCCTTGAGTTTGCCCACGAATTCGAAGAGTCGAGCCTCGTCGCCGGAGAACTCGCGCAACAGCTCGACGACTTCGACGTAGATGGACAGCGCCGGCATCGAGATCTCAGCCCTCGTCTCCTCGAGACGAGCCATAGGCAGAAGATCCGGTTCCCTGGGTGGCTCCGGAACCAGCCATTCGTAGGGCTGGGGCTCGTCACTCATAACGTCTCCCGCTCAGCGACCATGACGGAGGCGACGATCCGCCCCCGCTGGATTTCGATGAGCCCCTGCTGCTCGAGGGCGTCGAGCCTTCCGTCGATCTTGGTTTTGACCCGGTCGGGCAACACCCGGTACAGGGCGTCGCGGGTCGGCCATTTCCCGGTCAACATGCGGTACCGGTTGACGGCCCCCAATGTGCTTTCGCGAACGTTCAAGGTCGTTCCTCTCGTTGAGCGATCGACTCCCACAAAGCGGAGTCGATCGGGTTGATTACTGCAAGCAGGTCGAAGCCGAACTTGCACCCAAAAATCGCGTACCGGAAGTCTGCATCATCGTCGTCCTGGTCGTTCCAGCCGAGAATCGTCTGGTCGCGTCCGTCGACGAGTAGGCACATCTGGTTGGGCCGCGGCTGGTTGAACCGGTCGAACTCCAAGATGGCGTCGGCGATCTTGTCGTAGGTTTCGAGCCAGTACACCGGGCTCTCGAACCGGTCGAGTCGGATCAGCCGGTACGGACCGGTTTCCGACACGTAATCCCAACGAGGACGCGACGGTGAGATCCAGACGCTCATGACCTGTTCGTCGGTGCGGCTGTCGGCTGGCCGGCGGACGAAGATGCGACGAGCCCATTCATTGATGAGTCCCACGATCATCCGTCGTGCCAATCCTGCTCGAACTCGTCATCGGTCATCAGGTGACCGTCTTCGCCGTAGGTGTAGTGGCCGACACTCTTCGTGCGCCAATACTCCTTCGGCCCGAGCGGATATCTTTGGGCTTCGTCGTTTTCGGCGTCCAGTTCTTCCTGAGCGAGGCCGTCGTGACGGGCGATCGCGATTTCGACGATGCTGAGATCATCCGAGACGCGCCGTACATAGACACCGACGCTGCCAGTGTTCCACCATCCGACCAGGCCAGGTTTCGTCAACTGGAGTCGCACGACACCTTCGCCCTTGTCGTCTGGTAGACCGATGGTCAACCAGCCGTCATCATCATGGCGTGCTTCGCCGACGTATTCGGCGGGAAGGATGTAGGCCGGTTCCTCAGTCATGGACGAGGTTCCCCGCGAGAGCGAACTCGGCTGCTGTTTCGGCCAGCACGGCCACCTCTTTCACGGAGACGAGTCTCGTCCCGGACCGCCACTGCTGACGGCTCAGGTTGTAGAGAATCCTGAACGACGCGCCGAGCTGCTCCGGTGTGTAGTCATCCCAATGCGAGGCGAGGTCTTCGACGGTGATGAGCACAGTGGTCTGGTCGCAGACCTTCTCGAGCCAGATGTTCGCAGCCCGACAGTGGTTGCACGAGATGTGGTACTGCGGTTCGTGAGGTACGAGGTCGTATTCGCTGACCTCGTCGGTGATGAACCCGAGCGCTTCGAATGCGTTGTCGGTCAGCGGATCTTCGTAGAAGTCCGGCAGTCTGATGAAGGGCCTGCTCTCGTCGAAATAGGTCTGGCCCGGCTTCGGATGTTGAGCGACGAACACGAGCGGGGACTGCTCGCGCTCGACCTCGTCGACCATTGCCGTGAACACGGTGTGTGGTTCACCGACGGGAATCTTCCGGCCGCAGTCCTCGCAGTGCTCGTCAGTTTCCGACACGGCCTCCGGATTGGTGGCTTCCACTATCCAATCGAAATCGTCATTGACTCGGCACATCATGCCTCCCTTGCGGACTGGTCGCCGGCCATCAACGGAAAGGCGTTGATGTACCGTTCGCCTGGAACTTTCGACACGATGCCGTCACGGCTGATGCCGTACCGGTCGAGCTGCGTCACCTTCACCGACGTCGATGACGAATCAGGTTCCCCCGACGTGTAGAGGCTCAGCATGACGTCGACGATCTCGCGGTGGATGCGCTCCTCCGGAGCCATCTCTCCGGTATCGGGGTCCGCGGTGCGTTGCACTGCGACGCCAGGGACCTGGGCGGCGACCAGCTTGTGGTTGTACCGCTTCGACTCAGATTTGCGCCGACGTTCGAACGCCCACCCCTGGTACTGGATGGGCGCCTCGAGCACGGACAGCAGGTGCACGTCGAGGGCGACGATGCCTTCCCGGGCCTTTTCGATGACATCCATCAACGTTTTGCGCAGAACGATGGCCTGGTCGACGTTGTGTGAGTCGGCTTCGTTGATGATGTCGTCGATGATGTCAACGGAGATCATGAGATCCGTTGTGACCTCGGCGAGCTGCGTGACTCTTCGATCGCAGCTCGGGACTGAGCAAGGAGTTCCGACATTCATATTGATGTCTCCTGTTCCTCTCGTTGAAACTTGATGTCGACACCCGGATTCTCCGGATGATCGGGATCGACGCGGACTCTGTCGACCGACGCCGCGAACACGACCCCTTCGTCGAGACTGGGGGCGAGGCGGGCGGCAATCTGACGGGAGACATGTCCGATCATGATCCCGAGCGCCGGAACATGAACCTGGACTGCGTTGGCGTCGTGTTCGTTGTCCGGGTTGCGGACGAACACGACTGGGATCGGTTCGTCCTGCCAGGTGAGGCCGTCGACGAGTTCACGCAAAGTGTGAACGAAATCCGGGTATCCCGGTACGAACGACATGCCGACGACAGGCACGCAATGCGGCTCAGCCATCGAGCACCCCTCCCTCGTTGCATTCCTCGTCGCTTTGAAGGACTTGGAACTGGTCGGTGTCTCCGACCATGTAGATGCCGTTGCCACCGAAACAGAACGCCCACACCCGAGCGACGTGACTGCCGGCGTCGAAGCTGTACACCTCGGTGTCGATCTCGTTGTCTTCGCCAGCAAGCGCCGCGCCAGCTGTCACCCCGGCGGCAGTCAGACTGCCGACGATGACGACAGCGAAAGTGGCGTCGATGACTCGGTTCATGATGGTCCCTCTCGTGTCTTGATCTTCCAGGTGTTGCCGCACATCAACCCGATGGTGATGTGGTTGACGACCCGATGGAACGGGCCTTCGAAGATCTCCCCGGTGGTCTTGTTGGCTGCCATGACGATCGTGTCAGGCTCGTACACGGTGAGCCGTGCCTTCCGACGTGTGTCGAGACGTCTCACGTCATCCCCTGTTTCATCAGCTCCATGTAGGAGAGGATCGAGTTGGTCTGTTCGGGGAGTAGGTCGGCGCCATACACGTTGGCGATGCCTTGCTCCTTCGCCCAGCGGATCACCGCGACCCGCTCCTTGCCCGACAGGCGCTCGAGCGCTTCGTGTAGGTCGGGTGGCGGGATGTTGGAAGATTGCTCCCCGACCGGGGCGGTTCCGGTCGGGGATTCCGCCGGCCGAGTCTCCGCTGGGGGAGCGGACTCTGGCTGGGGCGATGGTGTTTGGGGCGCCGGGGACGCTTGCGGGACCGGCGTAGTAGCATCAAGTCGCGCGATGTGATTGAGCATTCGAACTTTCCGTTCGTCATCAATTTTCTCAGTGGATTTCCACACGAGCACCTTGTTGCCCTTCTTCAAGGTCTTCAAGATGGCGAGCTGAGCGGCGCCGAGTTTCGTGTCGGTCCGTTCCGACCAGACATGCTCGGGCTCACCCTTCTTCGAATAGTCGGCCATGATCACCACCTTGCAGCGGTGCGAGCGGTCCTGGAGTTCGAAGCCGAGGAACTCGGCGGACAGGACGACGGCGGTCATCATGTCGTGGACCTGGCGGTACTCGCGGGAGCCTTCAGAGATCGTGGCGACGACCTCCGGGATCAACGCGGCCAGACGGCCACGCCACGACGGCAGATCCGACATTTCGCCGGCCGCAACAATCGCCAGACGCAACACGTCGACGATCTCGGCGTTGGTCGGTGGGGTTCGTTCAACCACGACGAGCCACCTTCCGATGAACCAACAGACGTGCGCCAAGGCAAGGACGTCCGCTGAGACCCTTGTGGTTGCGGACCTCGAAACCTCCGGCGGCCCGCTCGGTGCCTCGGAGACGCTTTCCACAGACGTGGCAGACAACCTCGACAGTCATGGACTTCATCAGATCACCCTCTCTCGGTGCTCGAGCTTGGCGGCTGTCAGCTGGTAACGGGCCGCGTCTGACAACTGCCAGATGATGGCGGGGGAACCAGAGCGCGTAATGCGGGTGTCGTCATCACTGCCGGTGATCCATCCTGTTTCTTTGAGGTCATGAACTCGAGCGCTTGTCGACTGGTGCTTGCGATCGAGGCTGTCACACAGTTCCTCGACGGTCATCCCAAAGCCGGAATTGTACAGTCGGCGCACGATCCGGCCGGACAGGGACGCAGCTCGAGGGCCACGGACGTAGGCCGCGGCGTTCTGCGATGTGAGCGGCGCGCCACGGCTCGAGCGGGCTGCGTCAGGATCGGGCAGGGGGAGAGCGTCGAGCGCTGCGAACCTTCGAATCAGTTCACGCAGCGCAAGGCGTTGGATGATCGCCGTCCCATCGGACGGGTCAAGCTCCTCGGCGTTCGGGTTGGTGTTCATCAGGTCCCGAGCGGCCCGAATGACTTCCAGTTCGGCGTTCCTGTGAACGGATCGGGCAGTCATGCCGGATCTCCCATCATGGCTTCCCACATAGCGAGGGCCCAGCGTGCGTCCGCGAGCGCCGTGTGTTTCGGCAAGAACTGCTCGGGGTCGACGTAGAGGGCGAGTGACAGCTCGGTCGACTTCCATGGCAAGGTCGCGAACTGCCGGGTCTCGTAGTAGTCGTCTGATCCCTGTTGCAATCCGCACAGGTAGCCGATGGCGAGAGCTTCGACGTCGATGAGGTGGTAATGCCACGGCGTGCGGCGTGCTTCCATCTGTTCGGCGACGGTTTCACCGTTGTAGGCGGGGAGCGACATGCGATGGGTGCGATGCATCCGTTCTGAGTCGAACCAGGGGCAGGCGCCGACGAGATGTCGTCCGGTGACGAGTTCGTTGAAGCGTCGTACGGAGTCATGCGGGTCGAGCGCGATGTCGGGGTCGTAGCGTTCGTTGAATCCGCCGAGTTCGACTGCGTATGGGTCGGCCTGCAGCTGGGCGCGCAACCCAACCTTCTGGAACCATTGGTGTTCGACGCCGTCGACGATGACTGCGACCTCCCAGAGGGGATGGTAATCAGGGTCCAGTCCTAAAGTCTCGGTATCGATCGCGGCGATCTGTGATCGGTCGTAGGTCATGAATTCTCCAAGCGGATGGCACGGCAGACGTCGCCGGCGATGATCGTGATGTCGGGGGCCAACGCCAAGACGTTCACGTCACGAGGAACACTCCGGACGACCCCGTGGGCTTTCAGGTTCAGGATGAGGAGCCACGCCTTCGAGATCGTGACATCCAGCTCGGTGGCGACAGAACGGACGCTCGCCCATTTCGTCGAGCCGATCACAACGGCGGCCCGACGATGCTCGTCGGTGAGGGGAACCTCACCACGAATGATGCTGGCTTGCACTCGAGCGCGGTACGCCCTCTGTGTCTCCCGGGCCGGTTTCATCGCTCACTCGACAAGAGAGTGACATGACCGGCCGAATCGACATCGATCGAGAACGACCACGACTCGCCCTTCACGAGAGCCTTCCAGATCTCCCCTGCGGTCGTCGCGCTGAACGCGAACCGCAAGTCGAGACTGTTGATCGTGTGATCGCGAATGGTACGCATGATCCCGAGGAGATGAACCTGGTCTGGCGTCCACCGGACGTGTGAGCCCTGGCCGGCAGGGGGAACGAGCGGCACAACCGCTCCGACACTCACCCAGTAGCGGACAACCCGTTCGGAAAGGCCCGCTATTTCGCAGGCTTCCTCAGTGGTGTACGTCTTCGTCATCGCCGCCGCCCTTTCCGGGACCGCCGTGGTGGCTTGATTTCCCGTTGTCGATACGGGGTGGGCGCAGGACCGATCCGGGTAATCGAATCGATCTCGATGACCCGGGCCATACCTTTACGATCTCGGGCATACACCCATTTGCCGTTCGGTGACAATGCTGTCGCAGTCAGCCAGCCGCGCTGGGGATAGGCGGGGCGAAAGAAGTAGACGCCGTCTCCGGCTCGGAGTTCCCCCGCCGGGGTGAGGCACAGGAAATCCGAGCCGGTCACGGTCATCAGGTCACTTCGTCTTCGGCTTCGAACCGCGCGGTGTCTCGGCGGCAATGAACCGGTCGAGTCGCTTCAGTTCGGCGCGGCCCTCGTTGATCCGGGTCATCAGTTCGGCGCGGTGGAGGATGTCCTCCTCGATGCTGGCAGCGACCGCCGCGCGCTTCGTCTTCAAGACGTTGACCATCTCGTCGAGCGGGTCGGCCGCCGGGACCGACTCTTTCGGCTCGTACGGGACGTAGTCATCGGGAAGGTCGTCGGCGATCGGGGGCTCCACGATCGGCGGGGTGAGCCTCGGGTTGGATGGTGTGCTGGACATGCTGTCTCCTGTTCAGTCGTCGCCTGGGAGCGCGCCACGCTCCGAGAGGACTTGTGCCTCGGCGAATGCCTTGGCTTGGGCGTGGATCTTGGGGTGGTTGTCGGCGAGCCAGGCGAGCGCGCTCGAATTGATGAGGGGATGCCGCTTGTTGCGTTCGGCTTTGCGGGCAGCCCGGGTCTCGGCGTCGAACCGAGGACGTGGTCCTGACCGACGCCGAGTGGGAGTGTCGGTCATCGGCGGCCTCGGTTCCGTCCTGCCCCCGCAAAGAATGCGACGAGCAGGACGATTCCGAGGAGCCAGCCGACTCCGATGATGAGCAAGGTCATAGCGACCTCAGCGTGTCGCCGGAAGCGTCTGCGGCTTCGTGTACGTGTCGCCGGTCCCCTTCTCGGTGGTCGGCGTCACGGAGGGCGACACAGCGACGGTCGTCGGCGGATCGCAGGTGGTGCGGAGCGGTCGGACACCGGTCGTGCCGTCGAGTACGAATCCGTCGCCATCACCATCGATCGGCTCGCCGTCGAGCGGTTCACAGACCGGCGGAACCGTGACGACGGGTGGAACCGTGACGACGGGTGGATCAGTCGTCACGGTCGGAGGCTCCGTCGTCGTGGTGACGTCGGGTGCACAGTCGGCGACGATCGTCTCGGTGTCGGATAGGACCGTGCCGTCTTCGAATGTCGCGGTGATCGTCAAGACGATCGTCACGTCCTGATCGAGTGATCCGTTCGTCTGGTGAACGCCTTCGGCGTAGGTGCCGAGCGGACCTTCGATCGGGGTGCCGTTGACGACGACGTAGGCGTACAGGTCGGCAGGTCCGCCGCCGATGGTGACGGTCAACGTGTTCGAACAGGTGCCTTCGACGTCGATGTCGAAACTGGCGTCGATCGGAATGGTCGTCTCCACTGGGGGTTCTGTGGACTCGACGGGCGGCTCGGTTGTCTCCACCGGAGGTTCCGTGGTTTCGACGGGCGGGTCCGTCGTCTCAACGGGAGGTTCGGTGGTCTCCACCGGAGGCTCGGTTGTCTCGACGGGCGGGTCAGTCGTTTCGGTCGGAACCGTGCAATCGCCCGTTCCGGTCGTGGACTGGCTCTGGCCGTTGTTCCAGGTGCCGGTCACCGTCAGCGACGTGCCGGAGTAGGCGACCGTCGTGGACTCTCCACCCGGAATGCTGCCTGAGTGACCTTGGTCTGTGACGAACGTCTCGGATTTGTCGGACTCCGAGTTCTCGATGAGCCAGACACCGGGTGATTGGCAACTGACTGTGTTGTGGTGGGCGGCGGCAGGGTTGCCGTGCGCGATGCCGATGGTGAGTGCACTTGCCGCCAGAACTGCGGCGGCAAATATGCGGGTCTTCATTGAGTCTCCTTGTTGTTGTCGTTGAAGAATGGATGCGCCTCGAGGAGGCGGGTGCGGGCGTCGAGCACGAGCTGGCGGATCTCATCAACCGCCAGCTCGCACTCGGTTCCGCCGAACATGAGGCTCATCTCGTCCGAGAACTGCACGGACGCTAGCCTAGCATGTCAGGGACGACACGACAATGGGTTCGGTCCGAAAGCTCACGGCGTGGGCGCGAGTGGAGCGTCAGCGGTGAGTGTTAGTTCGGGACTCGCCATCTCCGCGTTGTCGACGTACTGATGCTCACCGATGGGGATGATGGTGACTTCGATGCCGGAATGCACGACGAGCAATACGATCACCGAGATTCCGCTAGAGGCATAGCACGTGCCGGTCACGGCATCGCCCGCCGTTGCGAAGGTCACGTTGCACGCGGGGGCGAACGAGTCGGGGAAGATGTTCTCGAAGTAAATTCCCACCACCTCGTTGATGTAGTCGACCTCGCTCTGGGGAACCTCGGGTGGTGCGGGAGCGGCGAGCAGGAGGGCCGCGAGGGTGAGTTGGGCGATCATGACTGCTTGTCCCAACGCGAGACGAAGTACACGCCGCACCCCATTGAGCGGGTCGCACCGACGCCCTGCTTGCCGCCGATCGACCAGATCGTCGGCCAGTGCTGGTCGAAATCCCAGTCAGTCCAGACCTCGAAGCGGAGGAGGGCCGGATCGCAGAACTCTTCGTACTGGATGCCGTCGCCGTTGTGGGTGTGGACGAAGCGCTGGTTGATGCCGGTCGGTTCCGTGAACGGCGACCCGTCCTCTCGAAGGATGGGGATGTATCGGTCGGGGATCATGATGTGCTCGGCGACGAAGGCCTTCGAGCCCTTGTTGGTCTCACCCCAACCACGAGCCTTGATGTGGCCCGAGCCGAGCGCGACACCGAACGCCTCCTTGATGGCGGCCTTCGCGTTCCGACCCTCGTAGATGAGTTGTCCTTCGACCCGCTTGAAGCCGTTGAGATGCGCCGAGGAGATGTACTTCTCCATCGCCTTCTCGCCGGCGGCCGGATCTTCGAGGGGGTCGACGCCCATCTCGACCATCGTCTTGCTGATCGCCTCGTTCAGGGCGGCGTTGTCGTTGAGCACTTTGGTACGCAACCACTTCTCGATGACGCGCGGGTCGTTTGGTGTGCCGCCGGTGAGGTTCTCGACGTACAGCTCGACGTGGTAGCGGTGCTTCCACACCTTGGGCTGATGTTTAGCGAAGACGTCCCTGAACGTCGGCTTGGTGAGTGTCGCTGTGGGCATTGTTTCCTTTGGGTTGTCGGTATGGGGCGAGGTTGGCCAGGAGAGAGGAGGGTGGTCGGGGCGGGGAGGAAGGAGACGGGGAGGGACGGGTAGTCGGAGAGGGCAGTGGGTGGGCAGTACTGGGACGGGTTGGGTTGTCGGTATGGGATGAGGTGAACTGGGACGGGGGGTGGAGGGGAGTCGTATAGCAGCCTGGCGCTGCGTTCAGAAGGTGACTTGCTGCTCGCCGAACAGCGTGTCGAGCTGTTCGTCGGTGCAGACGTCTCGCACAACGACAACGTCGTCGGGCATCCGTTTCGCGATGGTCCGCAAAACGGCGGCCTGGAGTAGCGAGCCCTGGCCGAGATGTTCACAATGGGCGGCGGTAGCGAGGACTTCGGGGCGACGCATGGCGCGCAGCCGTCGGAATTTCCCGTTCTCGACGCCGTAATGCATTGAGCCCGCCGGGACGGCCGGAAACGCAACCGGGGTCGGCGTCTTCGCCTTGATCGTCGCGGAGGCCCGGTTGTTGGCGACGTCACGCATGTGACGTTTCCGCACCGTGTGTCGGCGGTCCGCCACGATCCGTCGGATCATGGTGAGGATGCGTGACGTTTCGGCGTCGAACATCCACTCGTCCCATTCGTCGGGATGCTTCCGTTTCATGTCCCGAATGAACTTCCGGGCGAGATCGAAGCGGTCGAACTCGTCGCCCGTCGCATCAATCCGGGCTCGCAGTTCGCCGGGGATGAACTCGTTCGTGGTCATGTGGTTCTCCTGTTCATATTCGTAGGGACCGTGCCCGTCCAGGACAGGCGCGGGTCGTTTTCCGGGTCTTGGGAGACGATCCAAGGCAGACCGGTTCCGTAGTCGTCTTCGCACATCAACTGACAACGATTGAGCTGCTCGAGGCACATCTCTGTGTCTCCGTCAGCACATCCATGCTCGACGCGATACAACTCGATGAAGTTCGCGCCGGCCTGTAAGAAGCAGACCATGTCGTCGCCCTCAAACCGGATGACGTACTCGATGTGAGCGTTCTGGGCGAGCGAGGGGTGATCTGAGCGACTCATGGCTTCTCCGATTCGAAGACATGCCACACGTACGACCCGCAGACCGCGGACCCGCAATAACGGTCGTTGCCTGGTGGTATTGAATGGCCTGTGCCAACGAGGTAGTACCGCCGTCGAGTGGGGATCCCATCCGAGTGGCATTTGATCCAGATCGAAGGCAGATCTTCATCGTCGATGGATGACGAGCGCGGATCACAGCCCACGAACATCGGGGTCGGGCGGGACAGGTCGACGGTGATTCCGTCGACGGGGATTCGGAATTTCCAGATTTGGGTGCTCATTCGGCTTCCTTGTCTTCGTCGGGCGGGTCAGGCATCATCTCGAAGGCGAAATGCGCTTGGTACCTGCGTTTCGCGAGCCTCTCGGCTTCGGTCATGGCGCCGGGGTCGAGATCGTGGGGTGCGGGCATGTCTCCTCCAGGGAGATGATTTCGTGTTCGCTGGTGCAACAGTGACCCCACCATGAGAACTCGTCGGCTTGGCGGCGAGTCGGAAACGGATCGCGGTGACGTTGCGCACCATCAGAACAGCGGACGATGAAACTCATGACTCCTCTTGGTATTTCTCGTACGTCGCCCGGTCCTCATGCCGAGGGCACATCGGTTCCTCACGACGAGCGTGGCTGGTACAGCCGGCAGTCGCGCATTCCCGGTAGAAGTGCGGGCCGCGATGTTCCGGGCGGATGCAACGAGGATCGGACTCGCACACCCACGACCGCCCTGGCCGCGGGGAGGTGCCACTCACAACTGGTCCTGGTGGTCGTCTCGTCGTGGGCACGAGCGAAACGTGTGGCCTTCGCGCTCGCAGTAGTCGCAGTACCCTTCGATCGCCGAGATCCGATCATTCCAATGGGAGCCGAACCCGTCGTGGTCGCCGTCGCGGTCGTCGAGTATGTCGCCGATCGCGTCCTGCTCGTCTTGCCAGTCGAGGTTGTCGTCCGGGTCGGGCCACAGTTCGCGGGCCATCACACCTCCACCTTCCAGCCGCATTTACTGCATCCGAGCGCGAGCACACATGGCGTGCCGGTCAAGATGTCGACCTCGGCGTACGTCTCAGGCCAGCCGCACTCCGGACAGTCCTCGTCGCGGCAGACCCGGATACCGCGGTCCGTCTCGTACGACTTCTTCGCGGTCTTCTTCTTCGGTGATTTCTTGGTGGTCATGACTTCTCCTCGTAGTGCAACAAGCGGTTGATAGGCACCGCGAAGCAACGACGCGATGACCATCCAAGTGCATCCCAGTCGCTCCTGACGAACACCATCCCGTCATGCCAATACATCGAAGCGTCCTCGGGGATGACCCATACTTCGATTTCCCCGACTGCATCGAGGTAGGTGAGTGTGCGCTTCATTCCACCTCCTCTACGTCGACCAAGGTGAATCCCTCAGCCATGTCGAAACTGCTGTCGTCGTAGTCACCTTCGCGCACCATCTCGACAGCGGCCTCAGATGAGGCGGCCTCGACGATCGCCGAGCGGTACTCGGTCTGCGAGAAGGACACGCGGAACCAGCTCACGACAGTTCCTTCTCCATGGTGACGGCGGCGATCCAGTGGAGCCCGTTCGAATACTTCGAGACGAGCGTGATGTTGCCGACCGCGACGTAGTCCGGCCAGTCGGCGAACTGGGCTTGCAGCCTCTCCACCGATTCCTGCGGCTTCGGGGCGCGGGCGGTGATGCGTGCCTTGATCTTCATTCGTAGCTCCGTTCGATGTCGTTGGCGGATTCCCGCCAGTAGTTGGCGATCTGAATCGAGGCGAGCGACTGCGTGGCGTACGCCAACGTGCCCTCCTCGGTCTGCGAGGTCTCGGCGTAGCTCAGCCAGACACCAGCGCTCGTAGCGCACGCATCAGCGACGGCGCGCATCTCTGAGACTTTCATCTCGAACCCCCGTGCCGGGCAGCCGCCGACTGCCCGACAGGAGTTGGGGAGTCGGTAGGGCCCGGTTTGATACGTGTCATTTCAGTACCTCGCTAATTGTTCGCCTCGAAGCAGGCGTCGGAGTTCGAAGGGTCGGAGCTTGCGGCAACGCTTCCAGCCGTCAGCCTGCCTGCGGAGTCCGCACGGCGCGCAGTAGGCGAAGCCGGATTCGTCGATGTGCGTGATCCCGTTGTGCGCCTGACTGCACCAGCCGTCACACTTGACCGTGACTTGCTTCACGAGTCCTCCGTGGTTTCGGGGCAGGGACCGAGATGCTCGGGTCTGAGACACCGACCGGTCTGGTTGATCTGGAATCCGCATTCGCCGCAGAGGTACTGCGAGCGACAGCGGGAGCATTCGAAGTCGAGCGGGCCGCTCGCCGTCCACTCCCGGCATTCGAGACACCAGAATCGTCGCGGCCGAGTGACTATCGATGCCATCATGGAAAGTCGATCCCCCAATGGTTGGCGAGAGTTTCGGCGGCGTCGTCTCCGAGCACCGCGTAGGCACGCTGCGTACCCCAGTCCTGATGCCACACCCGGGCATCGCCGTAGGCGCGGAACTCGATGCCGCGGGCCGGGCCACCGGTGCCGAGGAGGACGCCGACGTGGTCGAGCGTCATGTCGGACAGATCACCGGACTGGTAGTCGGCGTAGGTGCCGGAGAGCTGGACGTCGATCGACAGGGGGTCGCCGACGTGTTCGTCGAGAATCCGATCGGCCAGCTCATCCCATTCGCAGCCCCGCTCGCAGACGTTGGCGTTGCGTTCGTGGACGTATCCGACGATGCGGCACGCCCGTTCGATATCCAAGGCCATCTGCCAGGCGAGACGGAGTTCTCGTTGTTCGGCGGTCAGTTCTGGTGTCGCGGTGTTGGTCATTCGGATTCCTCCTGGAGTTGAAGCTCATGAGCAGCGACTCGCACTTTGAGCGCCCAGTCGAGCAACTCCTCGGGTGTCCCGTCGAGGTAGAGCATCACGTCCGTCCCGGCGATGGTGGTCGCCCGGATCGAAACCATCCCGTCCGGATGCTTGCAGTGGAACGCCGGGCTCGAGTCCTTGACTTTGAGCGAGACACTTCCGTAGGTGATGTTCATGATTCCTCCGTGAGGGTGTAGCGGGCCCAACCGAAATCTCCGCGCCCGGTGAGCACGAGGTCGGCGAGACATTCGGCGGCGTAACGGTTGTCGAGTGTCGCCGTGAAGTTGTACGGCGACGTCAAGAGCGCGGCGAGGAATGCCTCACGCGGTGTGGGGCCGAAGGATTCGGCGACGTTGTAGTACGTGCCGTGGTGGGTCGTTTCGGTGACGCGAAAGGTCATTCGTCGTCTCCTTGGTGGATCGTGTCGCCGCAGCGCGCGCAGTAGACCGAATAGTCCGGGAAGTCGCCGTAGTGAGTCCCGGCGTCGGCCGTCCCGGCGTTACCGTGCTCTCGGGCCGTCTTGAAGTCCGAGTATTGAGCGTTGGCGAACACGGCGCGGAGCGCGATGCCCTGCATGGCCGAGAGGGTCAACCACGGCAACGACCGCTCGGCGCAGTCACGCGAGCAGTAGTAGTCGACGTCTGTCGTCTCGGTGCCGGTCCACACGTTGCCTTCGTCGTCGAGGTAGGTGCGGATTCGGTCGGCGTTGAATTCGTCGCCGAGCATCTCGGCTCGACCATAAACCACTTCAATGGTCATCGGTGGTCCTTCCTGTTGTAGCGCCACCACATGCCGAGCCGCCACACCCCGTAGAGCAGGGCGATGGCGCCGACGTAGGCGAGCGCGAATTCGAGCGGGGTCAAGTCGACGGCGATCACGATCCCTCGATCGCCGCCACCAGGCGCCGCTCGCACCGTTCGATGGCGTCTGAGCGCGGTCGGAGACCTTCCATCGGGAAGCTTCCGCCCTTTGCGAACCAGACGAGTAAGTCCAATGCGGCAAAGTCGCGGTCCTCGCCGAATTCGGCCTCGTCGTTGAGGACGGCCCACACTGCGTCGGGGTCCACGGTCAGAACCCGTAGGCGCAGATCGTGAGCGTCAGATGCATGTGGGCGACGACGTCGTCGGACGGGTTGAATGCGACCGCGAACGACTCGGTGCCGTGCTCGACGACTTCCGCGGGGTCTTCACCCATGACGATCTGGTGGTTGACCAGCTCGCACAGGTTGGGCGCGCTGGAGTCGATGACGAGGATCATGGCGGCGGTGTCGTCGCCCGAATCCGTCGCCGGTGTCGCCAGCAGGGCGCCTGCGAATACCAGTTGGGTGATCACTGGGATCTCCTTTGTTGTTGAGAACTTGACGGGGGGAGCGATGGGAGCCCAGAACCGGGGGCAGGATTTGACAAACCGCAATGCGGCCCTGCCCCCAGTAGTGCTAGGGCATCTTCATCGCTCATCCTTTCCGTTGAGGCCGCCGGGCAGGGATCGAACCTGCGTTGACACACTCCAGTGCAGCGGGCGAGACGCGGCCACGTCATTGTGGCCGCGTCCGGGGGGATCAAACGCAGCCGTGGAGGAACGATGTGACTGCCTCGCGGGCTTCGTCGGTGAGGCGTCCGCCGTAGCCGGTTTCGAACGTCACGATGAAATATCCGTCGGTGATGTCCATGGCGAGCGCGGTGTCGCCGTCGAGCGCGACAGCGAGCAGAGGGATGACGACGCCGTACGACGTGCATGATTCGTCCATGACGCCGGATTCGATGCCGAGCGTCATCAACGATTCGGTGATCGGCTCGATCGGGGTGTCGGTCGGCGCGGCCAACGCGAGGAGTGCGAGGGGGATGATCATTGGGGTCTCCTTTGGGGGATACACACGCCGGCGAGTTTGCCGGCGAGAATGTGGACGATGTAGGCGAGCTTGCACACGACGAGCAACGTGATGCCGATGAGCAACCGGAGCGCCTGGAAGACGGCGCGGATCACAGTGTCGAAACTGTCGGATGGAAGGGCGTGAACCGGATGTCGTCGTGGTTCGAGAATCGGCGGTCGCATTCGGCGCAGACGACCCGCACCCGGTGGATGTCGGAGAACCGGCGATCCATGAACGGGTCGGGCTCGAGAATGATCGCGGTGCCGTCCGATGGGCACAGTTCGCAGAGCGGACGCTTCACGGCGTCTCCCTTCTGTAGATCTTCGGAATAGCCATGGGGGGAGGGGGGCTTGTTGGGCGCCCCGGGAGGGGTAGGGACGTGTCCCCCAGAAAAAGCCCCTTTATTCGTGGGGGGGATCCCCCTTCGACGAATTCGGCCGGCGTACAGGTGTTCGACGTACCTGTGTTCGATCGCGGAATCACCCAGGGTGCTAGCCAGCAGCTAGCGGACGAGTGTTCGACGAACAGGTGTCCGAGCGCTCGAGTGAGCGCGGTGCTCGCGGCTGCAAGCGAACAGGTGTGCGCTCGCGCCGGCAAGCGTCGTGCTCGCGGGCCGATTGGAGCGGCCAGCGTGCAACGTGCTCGCACCTGCAAGCGGTGACTGAGTGCGACCGGTGAGGCGACTGCCCGGGTAGGGGAGCGACCGGCCTAGGTTGCCCTGTCCGGTTGCTCTAACCCTCACCATGTCTGTACCCCGTGGAGCATGAGCTCCCAAGTTGCCCACCTACCTGGGGCAATGAGTCTGAACCAGGGGTTGCAACCCTGGTTCCCATCTGATTCAATGGTGGTGCGGACATCTGCGTCCGCCGAACCAAAGGAAACGACCATGAGCTACCGCTTGACCAACGAGGAGAGCACGGCCGACCCCCGTCCGATCGACGGGCACAGCCCCGACGTCATCGGGCATTACTCCAGGACCGAAACCGAGAGCGGAGTCACGTACGCCCCGTCCGGTGGACGACCGTCCAACTGGAGCACTGGCCCGCTGGAACGCAACCCGTTGCCTCGCACCGAGACCAGGGTCACCCGGTCACGCAAGGGACGCTCGTCGTTCGTCCCTGTCGGACCACGCCCGACGCATCTGATCACGACAGGCGACGTGCATCACGTCGATCCCGTGGTCGACATGGTGGCGAGTCTCATCCCGTGCACTGAGACTGAGACGCACGCGAGGCATTGCCAGTGCAACATCACGGAGCGCAACCTGATCGCCGCCGCCGACGCACTTCTGAGTCGTGACGACGAGGATTGGCCGCGGTTGATCGGCAACACGGTGACACGGCCGCAGGTGATCGCAGGTGACCGGTCGAGCATGGGTCAGGTCGTGAACGGGGAACGTTCAGCGATGGGCGCCATCGTCGTCTCGAACGGGGATCTGGGCGCATGGTTCGGTTTGGATCTGGCCAACGGATCCGCCGTCACCGACCAGTCCACGCGGCTCGCCTGGCCGACAAGGTTGCGGATCTCCGCGGCGAACCGTCTGCACACCAAGACCCAGCTCGCGAAGGCCAGCGTCGCAGTGCTCGCTGACGGAGTGGACGAGAACGGCCGCAAGCGGAGGGTGATCGGCCGGCGCATGGCGGACAGAACCATGCTCGCCAGCTTCAGTGACGACGGATGGTTCATCGGCCACGAACACACCGCTCAACCCACAGGAGCACGTTGGGCCCGCGCCAAGCGTCTCGCACGTCACGAAGCACGCATCGAACAACACAACGCCCACCGCGCCACCGTGAGGGCCACCACCATGGCAGAGAGCACCCCCACCAAGCTCGGCCTCGTCGAGGCGCCCACGGGCCGAAGCGCTGCCAAGCGCCCGGGGAGAGACACCCTGACGACACTACGGGCCATGACCGTAGGCCAAACACTCGCAGGACTCACACGCCGCTCCGCCTCACACTGGACAGACACCAACGGCACCACCTACGCATCCCACGCAACAGCCGCAATCGCACTCCACAACGCGCTCACAAACGCCTGACACAGAACAACGGCGCCGCCACCAACAACGCGTGAGCCGCGCCGCCCAAGTCGGTTTCGTGTTCGTAGCGTTCCCGTTTCGTCGAACGTTTCGCACCGGTCTCCAAACCGGGAAGACCAGGAAAGGGGT